>JAEAMG010000037.1_pt1 | contig 230179 bp, 190 predicted proteins | sample 8958741 | NCBI WGS metagenome assembly JAEAMG01 (sample SAMN16933256, study PRJNA681125) | bioreactor sludge metagenome | isolation source: anaerobic bioreactor treating anionic surfactant - SDBS | place: India: Bengaluru | collected 2019-02-28 | reverse complement strand
ACGAGTTACATACGTCATCGAAGGTCAATACATACGCCGCTCAACGAGTTACATATGTCATCGAAAGTCGATACAATGATCTTTCTTTCCCGTTAAGAACGATACTGTAAGCAACGCAGATGCATCCGGCAAAATCTGCACCCCGTCTGAACCAAAGTCGCACAAAACCGGTTCTGGTTCCGAATCTACTTAAAATAGGCACAATGCATCAGCTTCCCGAAAAAGCGGAATCGCTGTACACCCGATGCCTATCTCTTATTAAACAATAATTTATTCAATAACTTTGAATATTATGAATAACAGACAAACAGCCATTTACGCAATGGTTCGCCGTTTGGTTGCATTTATTAAAGCCAATCTTGCGGCATTCGCTTCATTCCCTTTGATCAATTCTTTACTGACATCCCTCGAAAATGCACTGACACAAATTGATGCACTCAAGGAAATACAGGGCACTACTATTACCGGTATAAAAATTAAAAAGGACACATTACGCGCCAATGCCATCCAAAAAGCACTGGAAATGATAAGCGCTTTGCTCTTATATGCCAAAATTTCGGGAAATGAAATCCTCGCCGATGAGATTGATTACACCGAAACCGATCTTTCAAGAGGTTCGGACAATAAGCTGGAGATCGACTTATCTGTTGTGATTAAAAACACGCAGCTTTATCTGGCTCAACTTGCCGACTATGGGGTCACTCCCGAAAAAGCAGCCGCTTTTAAAGAAGCCTTCGATGCCTTCAAAGCTACAATAGGTTCGCCAAAGGATGGAGCTATTGCCCGCAAACAAGCCACCGAACAACTGGATGTAGTGTACGAAGACCTGATGAAAACAGTCGGGAAAATAGATCTTGTTGTCGAGACTTTACGCTTCAGCAATCCCCCACTCTACGCAAGCTATACCGACAATCGCCGGATCGATACCCACAGCGGGTCGCTCACGGTAAAGGTAAAAGTAATCGACCAGCTCACAGGTACCGGAGTTGAAAACGTAAAAGTAAGCTTCATGCTCGACGGCGTTGTGAAATTCGAAAAAACAACAGCTGCCGGTGGCGGACTCAGCATCAAATCCCTCGGCGAAGGAAACTACACTGTTACTTTTTCGAAAATAGGCTACGCCACCCAAACGCTCAACGTCAGCATCACTGGCGACGCCCTCAACACCATCGACGTAACGCTGGTAAAACTGAATAGTTGAACTGTATTTAGTCTACGGTCCACAGTCCCCGGTCTCCGGACATTGAATCGTTGAATTGTTGAAACGCTGAATCGTTGAATTACGGACTATAGTCGGGCAGGAGCACAAGTCGGGGCGCAACTCAAAGTCGCACTCCGACTTAGACTTTTGACTTCAGACTTTAGACATTAGACTTCAAACATTAATCACTCTCCCTCCCCCTTGAGGGGTTGGGGGGCTAACTAACAACATATAACCATGAAATTTAATACAGCTGTATTTTATGATATCGAAAACCTGATCGGGGGTTATAGCCTTACAAATGTAGAGTTGCTCAACCATCTCTCGCTCAAACTCATTGCCGAACAAATAAAACAGTCGGGCATTGGAGAAATAGCCATTCATCGCGCCTATGCCGACTGGAGTCTGCCGCGGCTGAGCCAACTCAAACAGGACATAGTGGAACTGGGCATCACACCTGTACATATCTTCGGTTTCGGCAGAGGCATTACACGCAATGCATCGGACATTCACCTTGCCATCGACACCATCGAGGCAGCCATCACCAAACCCGACATCGAAATTTTCGTCATCGTTTCGGGCGACGGAGGCTTTTCGTCACTCGCAAGCAAACTGCACGAATACGGAAAAACAGTGATAGGATGCGGATACCGTAAAAACGTAAATAAAGTGTACGAGAGCATCGCCGATGACTTTATATGGCTCAACGAAAATGGACTGCCCGAGCTAAACCCCAACGCTCCCACCGACGATCAACATAACCGAAACGGTTATTTTATTGCCTACAGCCGCAAGTACAGCCCTCTAAAAGAAAACTCCGAGGCCACTGTCAAAAAAGTATCGCAGGAGATCATCGATTTTCTCATCACCAATCCCTATACCTATAGCAAGCTCAACGAAATGGGAATCAATGTCTCTGTGTTTATGGAGCTGCTCAAATACCGCGTGCCCGACTTCAACCAAAAAGAAATGGGCTTCGCCCGCAGCATCGACTTCATAAAAGCAGCTGTAAAACATTCACAGATGAAAATTATTGTCAAAAATGGATGCGACTTCAGGCTCGCTATGAAAAACAACAGCATTTACGGATACACCGATGCCGAAAACAACAGCACCGACGAACATACGGTGGACAATTATCGCCACATCCTATCCGAAGGAAGCCCCTCCTTCCGTCAATTCGACAAACAAATAATAAAAACTATCTCCGATTACCTCTGTAAACACCCACTCAGGTACCGGAATTCGACCCCCGAAGAACTGGAACGAAAACTGAGCGAAAAACTTGACATCGACACCCTCGAAACAATAAAGACAGTGAGTACGCTCATGGCAGCCGATTGTTTCGAAACCAAACAGCATACAAATCTACTCGCACAGAAAATTAATTTTATACCAATCAACACCGATCAAACCTTTGCGATGCTCGAAAAAGCAATGGCAAACAAAATCAGAACACAACTGAAAATCGAAGATTTCAATATCATGGATGGTATATACAAATAAGCCAATTCATCGAAATTGTGAAATCGTGGAATTGTATATAGTCTACAGTCCCAGGTCTACAGTCTCCGGACGTTAGATTGTTGAATCGTTGAACTGTTGAATCGTTGAACTAACCCAATTGACCGGATGACTTCGAGTCATCCGATCAGTTATCGGCATTGAATCGTTGAATCGTTGAACTGTCGGAAGTCTACAGTCCCCGGACTCCGGACGTTAGATTGTTGAACTGTTGAATCGTTGAATTGTTGAACTGCCTATAGTTTCCGGACTTTTGACTTTTGACTTTAGACTTTATTACCCGATTGATCGGATGACTTCGAGTCATCCGATCAGTTCTTCACAAAGTTAGGAGCAAACACAAGTCGGGGCGCGACTCAAAGTCGCACTCCAACTTAGACATTAGACTTTATTACCCAATTGAATCGTTGAACTGTCGGAAGTCCACAGTCCCCGGTCTCCGGATGTTGAATCGATGAATAACTAATGAATGGAGGCATCGCCTAACTCAGAACTTAAAACTCCACCAACTCCTCAAATCCTCAAATCTTCAAATCCTCAAATTAATTTCAGAACGCGAAACCCGGAACCCGAAACCGCTCTATGTAGGGCACTATTTTCGGAAATAACAAGAAGAATGGATAAAAAAAATTCTTTTTCAACACATTAACATAAAATATTTATTTTGTGTTATTAAAAATTTGGTAATAAACTAAACTAATTGATTATATTTGCAGGAAATATTCCGACTGTAGAGCTGCAGTCTTATTATAAACTAAATTAAATTTCTAAAACATGGAAGAATTAGTAAAAAAAATTACAGCAGAATTTGATGCATTTGCAACAGATGCAAAATTACAGGTTGAAAAAAACAACAAGGCAGCAGGTACACGTGCCCGCAAGAGTTCTCTTGATTTGGAAAAATTATTGAAAGAATTCAGAAAAGTTTCTGTTGAGGCTTCAAAAAAGTAATCATCTTTTTTCTTTCTCTTATTAAGAAAGGCTCTCCCTCTTCAACGATGGAGAGTTTTTTTGTGGTATAAGACGCTTGCACATGACTCCTGTCGGTAGCATACTGCATCGCCCCGCCCCTGTTACCTGCACACATGTCAATCCCGGCACTTACAGCATTGCCACCGGCAAGCACTCAGTGGTTACAATCGTATTTAAGCTCTTTTTTGTTGATGGTTTTTGTTTTTTGCACTTCATGTTTCAGGTCGCAACCGCTGCAGCCGTCGCATCCCGAGCTTGCCTTGTCCTTCGTTCGCAAGCTCCTCACCACCGAATACACAACGTAAACAATGGCAGCAAAAATAATGATATAAACTAAAATCTCCTGTATCATAAAACTTAAATGTTGAACCGTTGAAATGTCTATAGTCTAAAATCTCCTGTATCATAAAACTTAAATGTTGAACCGTTGAAATGTCTATAGTCTATAGTCTACAGTCTCCGGTCTACAGACTTTAGACCTTTGACTTTAGACCTTAGACTTTTGTCTTTTGACTTTTGTCTTTTGACTTTTGTCTTTTGACTTTAGACCTTTGACTTTAGACTTCAGACAAAAACCTTTGCCTTTGCCTGCGCCTTTGCCTTCTGTCACCCGGAACTAAATTAAAACATACTTCCCACCTGATAAGTAACAAAAGCCACTATCCAGGCAATCACCGTAGTATACACCATTGTAAAAATTGCCCATCCCCAGTTAGCTTCCTTCTTAATGGCAGCAATCACCGCCACACAGGGGAAATAAATAAGGATAAAAAGCATGAACCCGAAACTTACCAAAGGCGTAAATACAGTTTGCCCTTTTAAAACACCGCTATTGTGTTTTTGTTCTTTTATATTGTTTTGCAAAGTAGAAGAGTTCTCGTCGGCTTCCATATCGGCGTGATAAAGAATACCCATGGTGCTCACCACTATTTCTTTGGCGGCCAGTCCGGTGATAATGCTCACGCCCATTTTCCAGTCATAGCCCAACGGACTGATGAGGGGCTCTATGGCATGTCCCATTTGTCCGATGTATGATTTCTCCTGTCGCTCCGACTCTTTGCTGATGCTGAGCGAAGCTATCATTTCCGATTTCTTCTCCGGACTTATTCCGGCATTCGCCTCCACACTTGCCATCTGTGCATCATAGTCGGCCGAATACTCCACATTGCGGGGGAAATATCCAAGCGCCCATATCAGAATAGAAGCAAACAGAATCACTGTTCCCATTTTCCGAAGGTATTGCTCCCCCTTGTGCCACATATGAATGGATGTATTGCGGAGCGTGGGGGTACGGTAAGGCGGTAGCTCCATTACAAAAGGAACCTCCTTCTTGGCAAAAGCAATTTTTTTCATTACCAAAGCCGTGACAATAGCCAACAAAATGCCTGAAAAATAAATAGTAAACAACACAAGCCCCTGATAATCGGGAAAAATGGCCGAAATAAGCAACACATACACCGGCAGACGCGCACTGCACGACATAAACGGAGTGATGATCATTGTCAGGATGCGGTCTTTTTTGTTGTCAAGCGTACGGGTGGCCATGATAGCCGGCACATTACAGCCGAAACCCATCACGAGCGGAATAAAGGATTTTCCGTGCAAGCCTATTTTGTGCATCAGCTTGTCCATAATAAACGAAGCCCGGGCCATATACCCGGTATCCTCCATCAGCGAAATGAAAAAGAACAGGATAAGGATATTGGGCAAAAAGATAATGACACCGCCGCAACCGCCAATGATGCCCTGCACGATTAAATCACGCAGCGGACCCTCGGGCATAACACCCTGCGTCCAGTTACTCAACGCTCCTACTCCTGCATCGATCCAATCCATTGGATAACTACCAAGGGTAAAAGTAGCCTGAAACATAGCCCACATAAAAAACAAGAAGATAGGAAAACCCCAGAAACGATGCGTCAGAATGTCATCGAGTTGACGCTTGGTGATGCGCTTATCGATTTTTGGCTCCTTGTAGGTTTCCTTCAGTGCACCATCGATAAATCCGTATTTAGCATCGGTAATAATTGTTTCGGAATTTTCGCCGTATTCTTTTTCGAGTGCCAGTATTGTTTTTTCGGCAACAAGTTTTATGTTTTCGTAGTTGTCGTATTTTTTCAACCATTCGTGGGTCACTTTATCGCCTTCGAGCAGTTTCACGGCAATGAAACGCGAAGAAAGAGTGACCCTTATGGCCGGATTTTTCCATATCTCGGCTTGTATTGTATTAATTGCCTTTTCGATAAGGCTACCATAATTGATATGAATGTGTCGCACGCTGGGGTCGCGTTCTTCGTAAACGTCGATCACTTTGGCAAACAATTCGTCAAGTCCTTTTCCCTTCGAAGCAATGGTGGGAATAATGGGGATACCTATCATTTCGCCCAATGCTTTGTAATCGAATTTCACCTTTTTGTTCTCAAGCTCGTCGTACATGTTCAAAGCAATCACTACTTTGATGTTCATGTCGATCAGCTGAGTGGTCAGAAAAAGATTGCGCTCCAGGTTCGAGGCATCCACTACGTTGATAATGATATCGGGATGTTTCTCGGTAATGTGCGAACGAACATAAAGTTCTTCGGGCGAGTATTCGGTAATGGAATAAGTTCCCGGCAGATCGACCAACTTAAAATCGTAGTCGAACTTTTTCATCGTGGCTTCTTTGGCATCCACTGTCACTCCACCGTAGTTACCTACCCTTTCGTGCGAACCGGAAGCATAATTAAACAAAGTAGTCTTGCCGCAATTGGGATTCCCCACCAGCGCCACATTAATTACTTTTCCTTTTTTAATGACCGATACCTTGAGAGTTTCTTCGTCGATAACACCATTGAACTCAATACCCAGCAGATCTTTTGCTTCGTCGGACGAAACGACTTCCACCAATTCGGCCTCGCTGCGCCTCAACGACACATTGTAACCCATTATTTCATATTCTACCGGATCCTGCAAAGGAGCGTTTTTGATAACGCGTACCTTCTTGCCTTTCACAAAACCCATTTCGGTGATGCGCTTTCTGAAAGCACCATGTCCTAAAACTTTTGTAATAATGGCCTCACCACCTGTAGGGATATCCGATAAAAATGTATTTTCTTTCAACATAAATTTTAAACTTCTTTCAATATTGCTTATCCTATCCGTTGATCGACGGATCAGATAAGTATCAAAACTCAACGCCAAATCTTATCAATGCCACAAGGGCATTGTTCAGTTTATACTCAGTTCCGGCAGGATTCATAATATACTGTATATCGGGACGGAGGTAAACATGCTCACAAAGCTGACATTGATAAATCAACTCCACTATCATTTCTCCACCGTTGGGGTTCGAATCAATGCCAGCATAGGCCATTGCCAAACCCATATAATCGTCCGGACGTTGTTTGAACACATTCGTTTGTTTGAGCCCAACACTATAGAAATGATTGTGATTGTTTCGTTTCGGACTAAGTCCGATTTGCGAAAAAACCTCTGTATCATCGGTCAATTGCTGATTTCCAGCAAAATAAACTCCTCCGTTATATTCTTCAACACTCGACGGATGTTTGTGTTCATGAAAATATGCGCCGATTTTATAATTTCCATGCTTGTTCACAATCAGGCTACGATTAAGTTGCAGTTCACCTACTGCCAGCATTCCCTGATCGTGACTCAATTTCCAATGAACATTATACGGATTATTCTCAAGGTCGTCCGGCGTGCCATCAAAGACAGCCATTTTCAATACCACCGAAGAAGAAATATCCCAGTTCAGATTGATCCCCAAAGCCGTCAACGGGAAAATCGGCGAAGGAATATTGTCGGCTATACTTGAATGAATTCCGAAAGAACTATTTGTGAAACCAGCAGCACATTCATCGGCTGCAAAGTTAACATTTAAATCCTGTAAACCCACTGTAACACTCAAATTTCCAAAGCGCTGACGGTACCATAATTCGTAAAGCCAGGTAAGCGGACCGGCTTCAATGTTCGATACACCCTGGAAATCACCTACTAAATTGGCCGATGGTTCGCCACCATGCGTGTTTGCAAGTTTCACAAAGGCAGCGCCTCCTTTCCACCACTTTGCTTTTTCAGTATCGAAACCGGCATCGATAGTAGCCAGCCCCAGATAGGCCGTTCCGGTTTTAATACCTCCTTTAATGTTAGTCACAAGGTCGCCAATATAGTCCGCACCAAAATGCAAAGATTCATTTGTTTTTTCCTGTGCCACTATTGCAGTCGGAACAAATTGAAATAACAATAAAAAATAAAAAGAATGAATAGTTGATTTCATTAATTTTCACTTTAATTTAATGCCACAAAATTAGCTTTTCTAAAGGCGTATTCTTATCACTATTAATGTTGATTTTATTCTATTCAATCACCATTAATAGTTATTCAATCCAAAGCCATATTCTTGAATCGTTGAACTGTAGAATCGTTGAATCGTTGAATCGTCTACAGTCTCCGGACTTTAGACTTTTGACCTTAGACTTCAGACAAGAAGCCTTTGCCTTCTGTCGCTCGAAACCCGGAACCCGAAACTCAGAACTACTTATCTAACAATTTTACTCCCCTATTGGATTGACAGAATGACGTTTTTTTAAACCCTCTCCTTTTGCCCTTCTACAAAAGCCCGTAGCGCAGTCATTGCACACCGACGCCGCTGCTGTTTTGGCCGGCAACACATCGAAATAAAACAATTCAGCCCCGAATGCAGTCTTTTTTGTACGGCAAGCAATTGGCAATTCGATTTTTATTCCTATTTTTGTAAATATTAAAAGCAGATTACAGTTGCTTGAATAAACTGTTACATTTCTGTTCTTACTGATCTATACTAAAAAAATCCAAATCATTTAAGCTTCGTCCTCTTGAACGACACATCAGATATACTGCACACATTCAATTCCATTTCGCTTGAAGAGATGAGCAAGGTAAAGCTTCTCGATCGCATGGATAAAAAGTACATGCTGCATGCCGACCAGCTTCCGGAAATCCTCGCCCTGTTGAGAAACGATTATTTTGTACTTGAAATCGCTCAGAAAAAATATGCGTCGTATACAACCACTTATTTCGATACTGCCGATTACGAGATGTACACAAAACATCACAACGGAAAACTAAACCGCTACAAAGTCCGCTTCAGAACCTATAACGATTCGAATCTTAACTTCTTTGAGGTGAAGTTCAAAACAAATAAGGGAAGAACAAAGAAAAGCAGAGTGCAACTTCCCGACAATAAACACTGTATCGAAGGCGATGCCGAAAAACTACTGCTGCGCAAAACAAACTATACAGCCACCATGCTTTCTCCTGTGCTCGAAGTGAAATACAGCCGCATTACGCTCGTAAACAGCAATATGACCGAGCGAATAACGATTGATTTCGGATTAAACTACAATCACAACAATAAGCTTTTCGATGTCCCCAACCTGATAATTGCTGAAGTAAAACAGGAAAAAACAGCAACATCAGCATTCACAGCTCTGATGCAGGAAAAAAGAATCAAAACCGTATCGCTGAGCAAATACTGCCTCGGCATTACAAGCACGGTTGAAAATGTAAAACACAATAATTTTAAACCCAAAATAAGATATGTTAACCAGTTATTCTTCTAAATTTTATGCATTTATAGTTACCTTTTTCATCTTATTCGCAGTGAATGTGCAGGTGCCGCTAAACGCATCAACACCAGCCGACATAAGCGCTTTCGTATCCGAAGCAGGAAGTACTGAAGTGGAAGCCGAAACAACTACAACCGACAAGAAAAAAGACAAAATCCAAATCAACGCAGTTTTCTACTACAGCCTGCTCATCGACCTGGCGGCTGTGTTTCTTATCATTGGGCTGGTTTATTATCCGAATTATAAAAAGTTGGATACCATTTTCACCTTCATTCTTTTCAACGTTGTCATCTTTCTGCTTACCTTCGTTCTGAATAAAGTGAAAATATCCATGGGAGCAGCCTTCGGTTTATTTGCTGTCTTCTCGATGCTGCGCTATCGCACAGCAGGCATTGGTATGAAGGATATGACCTATCTTTTCATTTTCATTGCCATTGGATTAATCAGCGGCATACAACTCGAATACCACGAACTCGCCATAATAGTGGGCATCATCTTTGTTATCATTCTGCTGTTCGACACAAAACTTATACTCCGCAAGGAAAGCTCGAACGTGCTCAGGTACGAAAGAATAGAAATGATAAAACCCGAGAAACAGGCCGAACTGATAGAGGAACTGCGACAAAGAACCGGACTTAATATTCATCGTATCACTATCAACGAAATTGATTTCCTCAAAGACACGGCCATGATTACCTACTACTATTATAACTAAAATCCGATGACGAAAAATGGATTGTAAAACACACAGAAACAAAGCATTACTCCTTGCTTTATTATCCTTTTGCTGCCTTCAGTCAGTCTTTGCTCAACGCGAAAACTTCGGATCGTGGACGAGTATAGCCGTCGACAAGAAGCTGAACAAGTTCGAGATAGGCGCCGAAACCGAATTCAGAACCATTTACGCTGTGCGGCTGCTGGACAGATGGAGCCTGAGCCTGAATGCCGATTATGATTTATCAAAAATATTCAAAATAAGTGCAGGCTATCAGCTAATGAATAAGCTGGATGAAAAGTATCTGAATTATCAGATACGGAACAGATTCAATGTGTCAGGATCAGGAAAACTGAAGTTCAACGATCTATCCATCTCGCTACGCGAAAGAATTCAAACAACAATAAAGGACGAAAGCAACAGAATAAAGGAAGATGGCACGACGGATACCTACAAAATGAATCCCGAATGGTCGTGGCGCAACCGACTGACTCTGTCGTACAACATTCCCAATTCTAAAGTTACGCCGTCTTTGTCGGCGGAGTCGTTTTATCAACTCAACAATCCCGATGCTAATAGCTTTGATAATATGAGGTATCAGCTGTCGTTCGATTATAAAATCAACAAAAGAAATCACGTAGAGCTATTCGGAGTGATCAACAGCGAACTTGAATCGGAGGATGCCACCGGAAAATACATTCTCGGAGCGGCTTACAAATATTCATTTAAATAATTCAGCAATCAACGGGCACAAACAACTATTGTTCGTTTGTTCATGATATTATTACAACATTTTGAAAAAAGAATAACCTGATAGCCAGCCTCCCTACACCGGACAACAGCAAACAGTGAAGGCCGGCTTAAAGATTTAATTACACAGAGAAACAAACATTTAGAAAACAACTATCAGCTACATGAAGCATCCTATAATATATATCTCCTTACTGCTGTTCACACTTTGTTTCATCGCTTGCGATCCCGAAAACGTAATTGTGACAAAGCCCGTAGTAGACTCCGACACTCTTGATTATGAATGGGACAGTTCAAAAGTAATAAAAATAACACTGAACGGAACGTCAATAAGCACCGACAGTAAAAACGTTACGGTAGCAGGTTCCACGCTTACCATTATCAAAAAAGGAACTTACGAATTGACAGGCTCACTCTCCAACGGACAAATCATTGTAAACACATCGGGAGTAGTGCGTTTATTGCTAAACAACGTAAATATAACCAATACAAGTACATCGCCGCTTTTTGTGTTCGATGCAAAAAAGACGATACTAATTTTGCCGCAAGGGTCCGACAACACTTTTACCGACGGCAACAATTACACCCAGACACCCGACAGCTTGAATGCAACAATATACAGCAAGGATTATCTGGCCATTTTCGGAACAGGAAAGCTTACGGTGAATGGCAACTACAACGGCGGTATTTCGGGCAGAGATGAACTTGTGATCGAAAGCGGAAATATCACAGTAAATTCTGTTGGCTTCGGGATAAAAGGTAAAGACTATCTCAAAATACAGGGCGGCGATATTAATGTATACAGTGGTGCCGATGGTTTGAAGTCGGACAAAGACTCCACAATCAATGAGGGCTTTATAGTAATAAACGGTGGAAATTTTAATGTCGTGGCCAACAACGATGCCATCGCTGCGCAAAGTGTGCTGACAATTAACAATGGCGATTTCAATCTCATTTCAGGTGGTGGCAGCGACTTTACGCCCGGCACAAGCTCATCGCGTGGCCTGAAATCCGAACAAAATATTATTCTGAATGGAGGAACATTTTATATCAATTCAGCCGACGATTGTATAGGAGGTAGTCAGCACATCGAAATCAACAATGGCAATTTCATGCTGCTATCGGCCAATAAACCAATCGATTCGGATTCGACACTGACTGTCAATAACGGCGAAATAAACATAACAAAAGCAATCAAAGGCATCAGTTCGCACAAAATTAAGCTGAACGGAGGAAAAATAAACATCGCTTCAAGAAACGATTGCGTGAAAGCAACAAAAGGAAACGATATCGCCACTGCCGATGGTAGTTCGATTGAAATCAACGGCAACACATTGCTCCTGAGTTCCGAAAAAGGGGATGCGCTGGACAGCAATGGAAGCATCAGCATAAAAAGCGGAACGGTAGTGATTCAGGGGTCGCCCACCCTTCCGGACGATGCAATAAGCTACCGTAAAAGCTTTACGATTGAAGGAGGAACCGTGATTGCTTCGGGAGCTACTTCGCTTTTACCGGGAACAAGTTCTGCACAAAATGCAGTTTTTATAAAATTCAAATCAATCCTGGCACCCGGCACCATTATCAATATACAAAACGCTTCAGGCACCAACATCTGCACTTATAAAACAACAAAACACAGCTATTTCGCTTTCGTCAGTACATTGGCGCTTGTCAACGGGACATATAATGTATTCACAGACGGAACTGTAAGCGGAGAACACAGCAATGGCTATTATCCTTTAGGCATTTACACAGCCGGCACAAAACGTGGATCGTTCACAATTGCAGGTAAGCTTACTTCGATTGAATTATAAACACGAAAACAGAAAATTCTACTAGCATTGATTAAAATGCAAAAAGAGCTGTACCATTTTTCACGGTACAGCTCTTTTGTTGAAGTATAATTTTACTGAAATCTTAAACTACTTTCTTCATCGCAGTCATGGCAGCACGAAGCTGAGCTCCTACTATTTCGATAGAATGATTGCGCAAAGCTGCATTCACCTTTACCAATTCAAAGTTATCAACATGTCCATCAGCACCTTCATTGAAGTTTTTACCAATGATATTGGTTTCCACCTTCGTCATAAAGTCGGCCAACAGTGGTTTACAGGCATGATCGAATAAATAGCAACCATACTCAGCTGTATCAGAAATAACACGGTTCATTTCGAACAGTTTCTTACGGGCAATTGTATTGGCAATCAGCGGAGTTTCGTGCAACGATTCATAATAAGCCGATTCAGGTTTGATGCCTGCGCTCACCATTGTTTCGTAAGCCAATTCCACACCGGCTTTCACAAAAGCTACCATTAATGTTGCATTATCGAAATATTCCTGCTCGCTGATTTCTACATTACCTGCTGGTGTTTTTTCGAAAGCGGTTTCACCCGTTTCGGCACGCCAGGTCAACAGGTTTTTATCGCCCGCAGCCCAATCCTCCATCATCACACGCGAAAACTCACCCGAAAGAATATCGTCCATGTGTTTTTTGAACAATGGCGTCATAATTTCCTTCATCTCTTCGGCCAATCTGAAGGCTTCAATTTTAGCCGGATTCGACAAACGATCCATCATATTGGTAATACCTCCGATTTTAAGGGCTTCGGTGATGGTTTCCCAACCGTATTGTACCAATTTTGAAGCAAAACCCGCATCAATACCTTTTTCAACCATTTTGTTGAACGAAAGAATAGAACCTGTTTGCAACAATCCGCAAAGAATGGTTTGTTCGCCCATTAAATCCGATTTCACCTCGGCCACGAAGGACGAATGCAAAACACCGGCTTTATGTCCGCCTGTGCCCACGCAATAGGCTTTGGCTATTTCCATTCCATCACCATTGGGATCATTCTCGCCATGTACGGCAATCAATGTCGGTACGCCAAAACCGCGAAGGTATTCGGCACGCACTTCCGAAGCTGGCGATTTAGGCGCAATCATTACCACAGTGATGTCTTTACGAATCTGAGTACCTTCCTCAACGATATTAAAACCATGAGAATAGGACAAACAAGCGCCTTGTTTCATCAACGGAACTATCTGATTGACAACAGAAGTGTGCTGTTTGTCGGGCGCAAGGTTCGAAACCAAATCGGCCGTTGGAATCAACTGTTCAAAAGTTCCCACTTCGAAACCGTTTTCGGTTGCTTTTTTCCACGATTCACGTTGCTGATCGATGGCTTCCTGACGTAAAGCATAAGCCACATTTAAACCACTGTCGCGCAGGTTTTGACCCTGAGCCAGCCCCTGAGCACCGCAACCAATGATGACAATTTTTTTGCCTATCAATTTTTTTACTCCATCAGCGAATTCGCTGCTTGCCATAAAATCACATTTTCCCAACTCCTGAACTTTCAGACGATGTGGAAGTGAACTGAAATAATTTGCCATTTTTTATATTTTAAATTATAATTTTATTTTTAACTAAGACAAAAGATGAAAGAACAAAGACTAAAGACAGAAAGCATTGTTGTTAGCAAAATACAATGCGTGCTTTACAGGCTGTTTTTCCTTCTTTCAAAATCTCAAACCTGAAATCATCCTTTTCTATTTCAACCATCGAAAGGCTGACTTCTTCGCCAAAACGTATTTCGTTTACATAATTTATCTCGAATCGTTTGATTTGCTTACTCTTATAAGTTTCGATGGAAAAACAATTGCATATCCATTCAACATAACGCATACTATTCACATGCCCGTTGATATCGATATGACTGTATTTTACTTTAAAGACATCAACCGGATTAGCTTCAACACCCGATAGTTTAATCGGCTTTTCAATAGCAACAGTTTTACCGTTTGCAAATTCATGAATACCAACGAGAGTGCTCAAATCCTGCGCTCTACGGGTAATTATATTGATCATTGCCCAGGTTGAACTTGCATTTCCTATCACTTCGTTGTTTCCGTTTCTGATACAAAAGTTACGGGTGGTGGTGGCTCTACCAACTTCCTCTACCCATGTTTCCACCTCTATGCTTTCGTATTGTTTCGGGAAACTCTGCATTTCGACGGCAAGGCGGAGCAATACCCACGAACAATCGTTTTCATTTAAATTACGGATACCAAATCCATTGTCATCGGCATTGAAGCCGGCTGTTGTAAGCAAAATATTTGTCAACGAAGCCATTGTCACCTGGCACTGAAAGTCGACATCCTGTGGCTGAACAAGAAAAGAATAAGTCTTGATTTTAGTTTTCATTTTTAAAGCTGAAAGTACATTTGAGCCAGTAAAGTTACGAAAGTTTAAGCAAGGCTGAACATATGATGATGTTAAATTAACGCCTGCTTTGCTTTTTTACTGTCAACCTTTTTGTACTTCTAACTTTTTTATACCGTCCAGCATATCACTCAGGCGCTCCACTTTCGATTTGGTGATCGCCACACGACCCGAACGAATGAACTGAAGCACACCTACCGATGCACTTAACTCATCGAAAAGTTGTTGGGTCTCGGCATAATGCCCTGTTTTTTCGAACACAACACAGTCCTGATTCATTTCGAGAATATGAATATGATGATTTCTTATCAGTTGTTCAATGCCGCCAAGCGACAGAATTTTATCGGTAGCTACCTTGTAAAGTGCAATTTCCTGATAAATCAAATCATCATCGGTATTGTAATATGCTTTGAGAATATCAATACGTTTATCGATTTGCTTCACTACTTTTTCGACCACATCCTGCGTAGAAAATAACGTAATCGTAAATTTATGAATGCCACTCAATGCCGACTGCGATACCGAAAGTGTTTCGATATTCAATGCCCTGCGCGTGAAAATAATAGTGATTTGCCCCAGCAAACCAACTGTATTCTCCGAGAATATTGTGATTGTATATAATGTTTTTTCCATATTGAAGCTCCCTGAATCCCCCCGAAAGGAGATTTCCCGAAAAGAAGGGAGAACGGGAATTATTTTTAAAATTAATAAAACAGTTTCAGAAAACAAATGCTTAACTTCCTATTTTAAAGACTTTAAGACAACTACTCTTACTCTCCAAGGATAATACTGGTTACGCTGCCTCCCGAAGGAATCATTGGGTAAACCATTCCCTTTTTCTCAACATTTACTACAAGCAAATAGGGTTGATCGTCCTTGAGCATATCGGCAATGGCAGCATCCAGTTCTTCGCGAACGTGAACTTCAGTTCCCGGAATACGATATGCCTTTGCAATGGCTATAAAATCAGGATTTTGCATTTCGGTAAACGAATAACGTTCGTCGAAGAACATTTCCTGCCACTGACGCACCATACCCAGAAAATGATTATTCAGAACAATCATCTTCACTCCGATTTGCTCCTGCATTATCGTTCCAAGTTCCTGTATTGTCATTTGGAAACCACCGTCGCCGCTGTACATACAAACGGTGCGTTCGGGAGCCCCGATTTTAGCGCCCATAGCTGCGGGAAGACCAAAACCCATAGTTCCCAAACCGCCGGAAGTTACCAGACTGCGCGTTTGAGAATAACCCGAATAGCGAGCCGCCATCATTTGATTTTGACCCACATCCGTTACAACAACAGCATTGTTATTGGTTGCTTCCGAAATTTTATGAATCACTTCTCCCATCGTAAGCTCACCCGATACCGGATGTACTTCGCGTTGGATTATTTTTTCAAATTCCTGATCATCGTATTCTTTAAATGAGTCGATCCATTCGGTGTGATTTGCCTCGTTAATCAAGGCTGTAAGTGCAGGTAAAGCATCTTTTGTGGAAGCAAGCACAGGGGCATCTACTTTCACATTTTTATTTATCTCAGCTGCATCAATATCAATATGAATGATCTTAGCTTGTTTAGCGTAGGTATTCAAATCGCCTGTTACACGGTCGTCGAAACGCATACCGATCGCAATCAGCACATCACATTCATTCGTTTTCATATTAGGCGACACATTTCCGTGCATTCCCAAAAAACCTTTATTCAGGCGATAATCAGTCGACATGGCCGAGGCCCCTAACAAAGTCCATGCAGCCGGAATATCGGCTTTATCAAGAAAAGCAATCAGCTCCTGCTCTGCATTTCCCAACACAACACCCTGACCAACCAATGCATAGGGCTTCTTGGCTGAATTTATTAATTGTGCAGCAAGTTCAATTTGCGAAGGATTAACTTCAGGAATCGGAAGGTAACTTCTTATAAAAGTGCAGGGTTTGTATTCAAATTCTGTTTCCTGAAACTGTGCGTTCTTCGAAATATCGAGCACAACCGGTCCCGGACGTCCGCTTCGGGCAATGTAAAAAGCACGTGCCACCGCCCATGCTATGTCATCAGCGTTCCTGATTTGATACGACCACTTTGTAATGGGCTGCGTAATACCTACCACATCAATTTCCTGAAATGCATCCGTTCCCAACAAACCTGCACTCACCTGTCCGGTGATAACCACAAGTGCTGTACTATCGAGCATTGCGTCGCTGATTCCTGTTATTGCATTTGTAGCTGCAGGACCCGAAGTTACCAAACAAACTCCTACTTTGCCCGACACACGGGCATATCCCTGCGCAGCATGTGTAGCCCCCTGCTCGTGACGTGTGAGTATGTGTTTTAATCTGTCATCATAATCGTATAGTGCATCGAAGGTGGGCATTATGGCGCCACCCGGATATCCGAAAATCGTATCTACACCTTCGTGTATCATCGATTCAATTAATGCTTTTGCTCCTGTTATTTTCATGTTAGCCCCTCCAGCCTCCCCAAAGGGGAGACTACAGCGGGGTTGCTGTTTGTTTATTGTTACATAATATATTTCCTTTCCCCATTATAAAAGTCCCTCCTTCTGGGGATTTCGAGGGATTTAATCAATCAACCGTACAGCTCCTTTATCGGCCGAACTTACCATAGAGGCATAGGCCTTAAGGGCTGTGGAAACGACTCGGTTTCTGTCTTTTGGTTTGAAGGCATCTTTTCCTTTGGCCAATTCAGCTTCACGACGAATGGCAAGTTCTGCATCTGTGAGCCTTACGTTGATGGTACGATTTGGAATATCAATTTCAATAATATCGCCATCCTGCAACAAACCAATATTTCCACCCGAAGCTGCTTCGGGCGATATATGGCCTATCGAAAGTCCTGAGGTTCCACCCGAGAAACGACCATCAGTAATCAGCGCACATTCTTTTCCAAGATGGCGGGCTTTGATATATGAAGTTGGATAAAGCATTTCCTGCATTCCGGGTCCACCTTTAGGACCTTCGTGCGTAATCACTACCACATCACCTGCCACAACGCTTCCATTCAGAATTCCAGTACAAGCGGTATCCTGCGATGTAAATACCTTAGCAGGGCCACTGAACTTCCATATGCTTTCGTCAACACCGGCCGTTTTAATAACACAACCATCTTGTGCAATGTTCCCTTTAAGGATCGCTAATCCTCCATCTTTTGTATAAGCATGCTCAATATCGCGGATACAACCAGTTGCTCTGTCAGCATCAAGTTCTTTGTACTGAGAATTTTGCGAACCCATTACTAAATTAAAGCGATGAGCCGGTGCACTTTTGTAAATGGCTTCGACTTCGGGAGATAAATTCGCAGAAGTTATATCATACTTAGCAAGCGCTTCACCCAACGTAAAACCATCAACTCTGTTGACATTGACATTGAGGAGTCCGGCTTTACTAAGCTCTGCAAGAATACCCATAATACCTCCTGCCCTGTTCACGTCCTGAATATGATACTTGGGTGAATTGGGTGCAACCTTACACAAACATGGTGTTTGTTTCGAAAGTTGATCCATATCATCCATTGTAAGTTCTACTTCAGCCTCGTGAGCAATGGCAAGAATATGCAAAACAGTATTCGTCGAGCCTCCCATAGCAATGTCGAGCCGCATGGCATTCAGAAATGCATCCCGCGTTGCAATTGTACGTGGCAGTACGGTAAGGTCACCGTCGCGATAATATTTATATGAATTTTCAACCACCAGTTTGGCTGCATCCATAAACAGCTGCATACGATTGGCATGTGTAGCCACTATGGTTCCGTTTCCGGGAAGTGCCAACCCAATGGCTTCATTCAGACAGTTCATCGAATTGGCAGTGAACATACCCGAACACGAGCCACAGGTAGGGCATGCCGCGTTTTCAATTTTCGTAATTTGTTCATCCGAAACACTGTCGTCGGCAGCTTGTACCATAGCATCTACTAAGTCAAGTTGTTTGCCATCCAGCTCGCCGGCTTCCATTGGTCCACCCGACACAAAAACAGTAGGAATATTCAGTCGCATAGCTGCCATCAACATTCCGGGTGTAATTTTATCGCAATTGCTGATACAAACCATTGCATCTGCTTTGTGCGCATTCACCATGTATTCCACGCTATCGGCAATCAAATCGCGAGATGGGAGCGAATACAACATTCCATCATGTCCCATAGCAATACCATCATCGATGGCAATTGTATTAAATTCGGCTGCAAAACATCCCAGCTTCTCTATTTCAGCTTTAACCTTCTGACCAATTTCATGTAAATGAACATGACCCGGAACAAACTGAGTGAATGAATTTACTATAGCAATCAAAGGCTTACCCATTTGTTCGTTAGTCATTCCGTTGGCTTTCCATAATGCACGTGCACCAGCCATTCGGCGGCCTCCTGTGCTTGTCTGACTTCGTAATTCGTATTTCATAAACTGTGTTTCCCCTAAGGGTAATTTAGTTATTCAAAATTGTTTTTTCTCTCGCCCTGCTTTACCAGACAGGGTATTTAAATAAAAAACCTTTCTCCGTTATGGTGAGAAAGGTTTTATGCTTTTATAATACATGTGTTTATACAACGAACCTACTCACCTCTGATTTTTGACCAAAAGTAGAATGACGTTCACGAGAAGAGTATAAACACTAAAATTATTCATTGCATTGTTTTATTTATGGCTGCAAAGATATATCATTTTTTTATTACCGCAAATAGTTTGGAAGAAAATATTTGATTTTTCATTCAAATTGAAAGAAAAAAACACACAAAAATTCAAATAAATTAGTTTAACCTGAATGAATGAGCAAATTTGAGAGTTATTTGTTATTAGATTAGTAATGCAGGAAACCGTACCGTTGCTAAACCCCTTAATCAATTATTTTTACCAAAATTCATTTGATTTATTTTTTATTATGAATTATATATCCTAATCACATTATAACATTGATTTTTTAATTAATTTTGCACGCTATTTTTACCATGGAAATGACAGATAAAACATACAAATACCTATACAATATTGATTCTCCCGTTGATTTAAAGGCAGTTCCCCGAAAAGAACTCACAAAAGTCTGCGATGAGCTCCGCCAATTTATTATTGATGAAGTTTCAAAAAACCCGGGACATTTAGGTTCCAGCCTTGGAGTTGTTGAACTCACGGTGGCATTACATTATGTATTCAACACTCCTTACGATCGCATTGTATGGGATGTTGGTCATCAGGCCTACGGACATAAAATACTAACCGGAAGAAGAGATAAGTTCTATACAAACCGGCAGTTCAAAGGAATATGCGGTTTCCCTTCTCCAAAAGAAAGTGACTACGATGCCTTTGGCGTAGGCCATTCCTCCACATCCATTTCGGCAGCCCTTGGTATGTCGGTGGCAGCGTTAATGAAAAACGAACAGAACCGACAGGTAGTAGCTGTAATAGGCGACGGAGCTATGACCGGTGGGTTAGCTTTCGAAGGCTTAAATAATACATCGATGGACAAAAACAACCTTCTGATTATTCTCAACGATAATCAAATGGCTATAGACCCCATAAATGGAGGATTTACACAATATCTTATCGACATTACTACTTCACAAACCTATAATCGCCTGCGATACAAGGCCTACAAAACGATAAAAAAACTCGGTTTGATAAGCGATGAAGGCAAAAACAGAATCATCGGTTTTAACAATACTGTAAAAGCAGCACTTTCGAAACAGCATAATATATTCGAGGGGCTGAATATTCGCTATTTCGGCCCTGTAGATGGGCACGATGTGGATAACCTCGTAAAAATACTTTCGGACATTAAAGATTTCAAAGGACCCAAAGTGTTGCATTTGATCACACAGAAGGGAAAAGGATATGAACCTGCCGAGAAATCGGTGACCGAATGGCATGCACCCGGTAAATTCTGTGTAGAAACAGGCGAACGCAATGTAGTGACACCTACCGAACCAACACCTCCACTTTTTCAGGACGTATTCGGCGAAACATTACTTGAACTGGCTCAACAAAATGAAAAAATTTTAGCCATAACTCCAGCCATGCCTTCGGGTTGCTCGATGACAATTATGCAAAAAGAACTTCCTGACAGGGTTTTCGATGTTGGAATAGCTGAAGGACATGCAGTTACTTTCTCTGCTGGTCTTGCCAAAGATGGCATGGTGCCATTTTGTAATATCTATTCATCGTTTATGCAACGGGCTTACGATAATGTGATTCATGATGTGGCGTTGCAGGAACTTCCTGTTATCTTCTGTCTGGACAGAGCAGGCGTCGTTGGTTCGGATGGAGCAACGCATCACGGCATTTTCGATTTAGCCTACATGCGCTGCATACCCAATATCACCATAGCAGCACCACGCAACGAAACCGAATTACGCGATTTAATGTACACAGCTCAGGAATTCAAAAGCGGTCCTTTTGTAATTCGTTATCCACGAGGCAAAGGCTATATAGTAGACTGGAAACAGCCTATGAAAAAAGTAAAAATAGGGAAAGGCGAACAGCTTAAAGCCGGAAAAGACCTGGCTGTAATAACAATTGGCACCATGGCTCACAGTGCCGCCCGAGCCATTGAAAAAGTAGAAAGAGAAAATGGAATTAGCATAGCACACTATGATATGCGATTTCTGAAACCACTCGACACTGAAATGCTGCATGAAATTGCAAGTAATTTCAAACAGATTGTAACAATTGAAGACGGTGTGATAAATGGTGGTTTCGGAAGCGCAGTACTCGAATTCATGGCCGACAATAACTATAAATTAAATGTGAAACGACTTGGCATTAATGATACTTTTGTGGAACACGGAACTCCCGAACAACTCTACAACATGCTTGGACTGGACATCGAAGGCATCGCAAAGTCATTACTCGAATACATTAATATACAGAAACATAAAATAGGTTTTGAGCTGGCAGAACAGCACATAAAAGTAAAAACAAAATAGGAACAAGGATTTTTTATTTAAGGTAAAAAAGAAAATGAAAATTATTATTGCCGGTGCAGGAGAAGTGGGAACACACTTAGCGAAACTCCTTTCGCGTGAAAACTTCGATATTTTATTACTCGATGAAGATGCTTCAAAACTAAGAGATCTTGAGGCTAGTTTCGATTTACTGACCAGCATTGGCTCGCCAACTTCCATTAAAGATTTAAAGGAGGTCAGCATCGAAAAAGCCGACTTATTTATTGCGGTTACACCCTCGGAGAGCGTCAATATGACAGCTTGTATGCTCGCCACTAACCTTGGTGCCAAACGCACACTGGCTCGTATTGATAATTACGAATACTTACAACCTGTCAACAAAGAATTCTTCAAAAAGCTGGGAGTAGATTATCTTATTTATCCTGAAATGCTTGCAGCAAAAGAAATAGTTGAATCGCTAAGTACAAGTTGGTTGAGACAAAATCTTAACTTCTGCGACAATGCTCTGATTCTTTTAGGCATAAAAGTTAGAGCCAATGCAGTAATTGTCAATAAAAAATTCAGTACCGGCTACTTCGATCATGGAAAATACCGCGTTGTTTCGATCAAGCGCAACAACAAAACAATTATCCCTGCCGGATCGGACCAAATTCTTGAAAACGACATTGTATATTTCATTACAACGCCCGAAAATCTTAATTTCGTACGTGAGCAGGCGGGCAAAGAAGATTTCCCTATCCGTAACATTATGGTGATGGGTGGTAGCCGTATAGCGCAAAAAACTATTCAGTATCTGCCCTCGAATATGCGCGTGAAAGTATTGGAACGAAACAAAGAAAAGAGCTATGTTTTGGCTGAGAAGCTCGAAAACTCAATGATTCTTAATTGCGACGGACGCAACATCGAAATACTTAAAGAGGAAGGCATTGAAGAGATGGATGCCTTTGTGGCTGTTACAGCAAATTCAGAAGCCAACATACTGGCTTGCCTTGCTGCAAAACGCCTTGGCGTGAAAAAGACTGTGGCCGAGGTAGAAAACAACGACTATATTATGCTAGCCGAAAGCATGGACATTGGTACAGTGATTAATAAAAAAATGATTGCGGCAAGTTACATTTACCAACTTACGCTCGATGCAGATGTACTGAACGTTCGCAGCCTTTCGTCGGCCGATGCCGAAGTTGTTGAATTTATAGCAAAACCGGGCTCAAAAATTACCCGATCGAAAATCAAGGATTTACGTCTGCCCGATCAGGTAAACATAGGTGGATTTGTAAGAAATGGAGTCGGAAGCATAGTGTATGGTGATACCCTTATTATGCCTAACGACCATGTCATCGTGTTTTGTGTTTCATCAGCCATTCGCAAAATGGAAAGCTTCTTTAATTAATGAACCGCGAGTTTAATATTAAATTTATTCTGAAAATACTTGGCAGCCTTTTAATTGTCGAAAGTCTGTTCTTTATTTTAGCTATACCTGTTGATTTATATTATCAGGAGAACACATATATTCATTTTTTAACCTCTGCATTTATTGCTTTATCGCTGGGAACAACCGGAATAATACTTGGTCGAAATGCCCGTCCAACAATAGGAAAACGCGAGGGCTCACTTATTGTGACACTTACATGGATCATTTTCTCGGCTGTTGGAATGCTGCCTTATCTGTTCACAGGAAGCATCCCCCGTGTAGCTGATGCCTTTTTCGAAACCATGTCAGGTTTCACTACCACAGGCTCTACAATTCTTAATAATATTGAATCCTTACCTCATGCAGTGCTCTATTGGAGAAGTATCACCCACTGGATTGGCGGGTTAGGAATCATCGTAATATCAATGGCACTGCTTCCTGTGTTTGGGTTTTCGGCCTTTCAGGTATTCTCTGCCGAAGCTACCGGACCTACAAAAGACAAAATTCACCCTAAAATAGGTGAAACTGCAAAACGCCTGCTCCTGATTTACATAGCCTTAACGCTTTCAGAAACCTTACTGCTCAAAGTAGCAGGCATGAGCTGGTTCGACGCACTTTGTCATTCGTTCAGCACAATTGCTACCGGAGGCTTCTCTACCAAACAAGCCAGCATAGCGCACTACAATTCTCCTTTTATCGAATACATCATTATTTTCTTTATGATTTTTTCGGGGGTAAACTTTAGTTTGTATTACTTCCTGTTCAAAATGAAAATGAACAAAGTTTTCAAAAACGAAGAGCTGCGTACTTATTTGTTGATAATTATCTGTTTTACATTTATTTTCGTAGTTACCCGTTTTGATTATAGCACTTTTTCATTCGGAAATATTGAAAAAGTAGTACGCGATAGTCTTTTTGTGGTAAGTTCAACCATTTCGACTACAGGTTTCGTTACAGTTGATTATAATTTTTGGCCACCATTTACATGGTTTCTGGTACTTATTTTAATGATATTTGGTTCTTCAGCAGGTTCTACTGCTGGTGGAATGAAAATAATACGTGTTTTACTCAGTCTAAAATACAGTTATTATGAATTCAAACGAATTATTCATCCTAACGCCATTTTCCCTGTTCGCTACAACGGACATGTGTTGGAAGAATCTGTGATCACACGGGTACTTGCCTTCGTGATTCTTTATATTATAGTGCTGGTAATTGGCACAGTCATGCTGAGTTTTACAGGTTTAGGGTTTGTTGAGTCACTTAGTGCTCAAATCACAAGCCTTAGTAACGTAGGACCCGGTTTATCCAAACTGGGACCTGTATTTAGCTTCTCGGAGATACCCGACATTTCCAAATGGATGCTATCATTCAGCATGTTAGTTGGTCGTTTGGAACTTTTCACTGTACTTCTGTTATTTACTCCTGTTTTTTGGAAAAAATAAGTTCATGTTTCTTAATTATTATTGCAAAATATAATATACTTTTGCACCGCCAAAAAGAAGGCATTTTTTTACCCTACCCCGAATCTATAAGTATTTATAAATTTCCGGCCTCGAAAAAAAAAGTCGTCTAAGCAATAAAAAAAATGCTTGTACACATTGCTATTGAGAGCAATAACAATGCCTGCAAACAGATTCAATACATTTTTAGATTGCAGTTTTTCATACTGCATTTATCTTGCGAGTAAATTTCAGAAATATTTTTTAAATATATTTTTTAGCTTGTAAAAAAAATGAACAAAGAGTTTAATCTTCGTTTGGTATTTAGGGTAATGGGCAGTTTGACACTGCTTGAGGGTATCGTTTTACTATTTGTTTGTCTTATTCCGCTGTTTTATGGCGAAAATGATGCACATTATTTCCTTGTAGCTTCTGCAATAAGCTTCGCTTTTTCGGGTATTGCTTTACTGATCGGGCGCAACCATTCACCCTCCATAGGGAAGCGCGAAGGCTCTGTAATTGTGAGCTTTACCTGGATAATTTTCTCACTCATAGGCTTGTTACCTTTTTGGATGAGTGGCAGCATTCCACATTTTACCGATGCTTTTTTCGAAACTATATCAGGATTCACCACTACCGGCGCTTCTATATTGAACAATATTGAGGAGCTTTCGCATGGTATGCTGTTTTGGCGAAGTCTCACCCACTGGATGGGAGGTTTGGGTATCATTGTCATCTCGCTCGCTATCCTCCCGGTTTTCAGCACCAGTGGCACTCAGCTTTTTGCAGCCGAAACTACCGGCCCGACCAAGGATAAAATTCATCCCAAAATCAATGAGACAGCCAAACGTCTGTTTCTTATCTATGTAATCCTTACCGGAGCCGAAACAATACTGCTTAAACTCGGAGGCATGAATTGGTTCGATGCTGTGAATCATTCATTTGCAACCATAGCCACTGGAGGGTTCTCCACCAAACAAGCGAGTATAGCTTATTGGAATTCACCTTACATTCAATATGTTATAAGTACATTTATGATACTTTCGGGGATCAACTTCAGTCTTTATTACTTTGGATTCAAGAATAAATTTGGAAAGATAAAAGAAAATGAAGAATTACGCTACTATCTGATTACCCTCTTTGTATTTGCTTTTATTATTGCACTGTCATTGATCGATTTCAGTAAAGCACTTCATTTCAGCACTATCGAACAGGCCTGGCGCGATTCACTTTTTACAGTATCATCGCTTATGACCACCACCGGTTTTTGTACTGCCGACTATATGACATGGAAACCACTTACCTGGGTTATTCTATTGCTTGTAATGCTTACAGGTGCTTCTGCAGGCTCTACAAGTGGAGGTATCAAAATGATACGTGTAGTAATTTCGGCAAAAGCATGTTATTACGAATTTAAAAGACTTATTCATCCTAGTGCCGTGATTCCGGTTCGCTACAATGGCCATTTAGTTCGAGAGGACATTCTTACACGCGTACTTGCATTCACCTTATTATACTTAGTGGTTGCTGCTTTCGGAATTCTGGTATTGGCCATGTCGGGCATGGGATTTCTCGAATCGGTGGGAGGTATGATTACCTGCCTTGGTGGCGTAGGTCCGGGACTGGGATTAGTGGGGCCAGCCGGCAACTTCCACGATATTCCAGAATTCAGTAAATGGTTTTTATCACTGATGATGCTGGCCGGAAGATTGGAACTCTATACTATTTTTCTGCTCTTCATCCCTGCATTCTGGAAAAGATAATACAGCTCCTCATGTCTTAACACAAAACAAGCAAGTGAAGATTTTATATCAACACTTGCTTGTTTCTTTATTGTCGAGTTTCAATACATTGAACTTTTCAAATTCGGACTCTGTACATTGAACTCTTGGTTATAAGTGGAAAATGAATCATCCACAACGTGAGTAACCGCAATTTTTACAAGTAAGACAACCTTCCTGATAAACCAGCGATTTCTGTCCACAGCTTGGGCATGACTGTTCTGATATTTGTGTTCCATCCGGAATATACTTTTTCAGTGCACGCTCTACTCCCACTTTCCATGTATTGATTGATTCGCTATCGAGCTGAAGACCAGACACAAGTTTAATTACCTGATCAATTGGCATTCCGTAGCGCAAAACACCCGAAATAAGTTTAGCATAATTCCAGAATTCTTTATCGAATTTATGCGAAAGACCTTCGACTGTAGTTTTAAATCCACGCTTATTTGTAAACTGGAAGTCATATCGCTTGTTGCCATTCTCATCCACCACTTTTATTATTCGTCCGTCCACAACAGTTTTAGGCAACAGTATTCCTTCTTCGTCATCAGCCAAACCGGTAAAAATCTCGTAAGGACGGCCATCTTTGAGCCCTACAAAAGCAATCCATTTGTCTTTTGCATTTTGGAAACGAACCACATCGCATTTCAATTCTTTAGGACGAACAAAGTGAGCATCATCATAAGGGAAGCAAACTGTTTTTTCTTCTTTTTTCTCTTCCTTTTCGGGCGAAGCTATCAAAACACCGGCACGTGAACCATCGCGATATACTGTAGCACCTTTACATCCACATTTCCATGCTTCTTCATAAAGTTTGCCCACAAGTTCCTCTGTGGCATCGTTCGGCAGATTGATGGTGACGCTTATGGAATGATCAACCCATTTCTGAATACGACCTTGCATCTGCACCTTTTTCAACCAATCCACATCGTTGGCAGTGGCCTTATAGTATGGTGATTTAGCAACAAGTTCTTCAATTTCATCTTTGCTGTAATGTTTTGTTGTAGAATAACCATTCACTTCCATCCAGGTTACAAACTTGTGATGGAAAACAACATATTCTTCCCAAGAATCACCGTTTTCGTCAACAAAATCAATACGAACGCCTTTATCATTCGGATTTACTTTACGGCGACGGGTATATACAGGCATAAACACGGGTTCAATACCCGAAGTAGTTTGTGTCATTATACTTGTTGTTCCGGTGGGTGCAATCGTGAGACAAGCAATATTACGTCGTCCATATTTAACCATTTCGGCATAAAGTTCAGGGTCGGCTTCACGTAAACGTTGAATATAAGGATTATTTTCCTCACGTTTAGCATCGTAAACAGTAAATGCACCACGTTCGCGAGCCATATTTACCGACGAGCGATAGGCAGCCAGCGCCACAGTTTTATGTACAAGTTCAGAAAAATCGGTAGCCTCGTCGGTACCATACCGATATCCTAAGGCGGCTAACATATCGCCTTCACCAGTAGTACCAACGCCCGTACGACGTCCTTGTGATGTTTTTTCTTTTATTTTTTCCCATAACTGAAACTCGGTGAGTTTGATGTCATCGGCTTCAGGATCAGAGTCAATTTTAGCCATTATTTTCTCAATTTTTTCCATCTCAAGATCAATAATGTCATCCATAATGCGCTGAGCAAGACCCACATGCTTAGAGAACAGTTCGAAATCGAATTTAGCTTCAGCTGTAAACGGATTTTGAACGTAGGAATACAGATTGATGGCCAATAGGCGGCAACTGTCGTAAGGACAGAGCGGAATTTCGCCACAAGGATTTGTTGAAACCGTTTTATAACCAAGGTCGGCATAACAGTCAGGCACCGATTCGCGGATAATTGTATCCCAAAACAAAACGCCAGGCTCGGCCGATTGCCATGCATTGTGTACTATTTTTTTCCAAATAGCATTGGCATCTACTTCTTTCTTGTACCATGGTTCTTTCGAATCGATAGGATATTGTTGAACGTAGGTTGCACCCGACATTGCAGCCTTCATAAAGTCATCGTGTATTTTCACCGACACATTAGCGCCGGTAATTTTTCCCGACTCCATTTTTGCATCAATAAATGACTCCGAATCGGGATGCTTTATAGATACGCTTAACATCAATGCACCACGACGACCGTCCTGCGCGACTTCCCGCGTAGAATTGGAGTAACGTTCCATAAAAGGGACTATTCCGGTGGATGTTAATGCTGAATTTTTTACAGGCGAACCTTTAGGGCGAATATGCGACAAATCGTGTCCTACACCACCACGACGTTTCATCAACTGCACCTGTTCCTCGTCAATTTTTATAATAGCTCCGTATGAATCGGAATCAGCAGCAAATCCAATAACAAAGCAATTGGAAAGCGAAGCTACCTGATACTCGTTCCCGATTCCGGTCATCGGGCTTCCTTGCGGAACAATGTATTTGAAATCTTTAAAAAGATCAAAAAGTTCACTTTCTGTAAGCGAATTGGGATAATTCTTTTCAATTCTTCCAATTTCTCTTGCCAGTCGCCGATGCATATCATCAGGAGTCAGTTCATAAACATTGCCAAATGAATCTTTCAATGCATATTTTGTCGACCAAACTTTAGTCGCCAAATCATCACCTTTGAAAAACTCAAACGAAGCTTCTTTAATTTCCTCGGGAGTGTAAGTTTTTGTTTCCACGGTTATTTCTTAATATTTTAATAATAAATGTTTTAATCAGTGTTCATTTTTTATCATGAACGAACTACAATGTTAGGCATTTTTTTCAACAAAAGCAACTTATTTTATCACATATTTTTCCTACAAAACACAAAAGTTTTCCAAAATAAAAAATAATCAACTGATTGAAAACATATTAGCTGTTTTAAAACACACAAAAGTATTCCAAAATAAAAATTTGAACTGCTCATTAATAAAACTAAAGGATTGATTTATTGACTAATCAGAAATTGAAAAAAAATTATTTAGCCAGGCAATATTTTAATTACTGTTGAATAAATTCACCATTCTTTACATTAAAAATTGTGGCTTCCTGTTGAAGTTGAAAAAGTAAATCGTCTAAATGTTCGCGATTTGTATCTGTAATAAAGATTTGTCCGAAAGTATCGCCCGAAACCAATTGAATAATTTCTTTGACGCGCTTGGAATCAAGTTTATCAAAAATATCATCGAGCAAAAGCAGTGGCGAAAAATTATGTACACGTTTCAGAAAATAAAACTGCGCCAGTTTGAGCGAAATGAGGTAGGTTTTGTTTTGCCCCTGCGATCCTACCCTTTTCATTGGATATTCGTCGAGCAACATTTCCAATTCATCCTTGTGAATTCCCTGAGTGGAGTAACCGAGTATTCTGTCTCTTTCCCGTGTGGAAATCATCGAAATTTTCATATCGCGGGTATCGTGTTGAGATTGATAAGCCAGACTTACCTTTTCGGATCCTCCCGAAATTCTGTTATAAATTTCCTGAAAAACTGGAATAAACTCAACAATAAAGCTTTTGCGCTGCTCATAGATATATGTACCCGCGCTAAACATCTGCTCTTCCCATATTTCATAAAGAGCATCGTCGACCGGAAATTCCGACTTAAGCAAAGCATTTCGTTGCTTCAATGCATTATTATATTGCATTAAAGTATGCAAATATTGTTTATTGTATTGCGATATAACGCCATCCATAAATTTACGTCTTTCCTCGCTACCTTCGGAAATAAGAACAGCATCGTCGGGCGAAACCAACACCAGCGGCAACAAACCTATATGATCCGACAACCTTTCATATTCTTTCTTATTGCGTTTGAATTGCTTTTTTTGCCTGCGCTTCATGCCACAATAAATTTCCTCCTCATTTTCATTCACAGCATATTTTCCCTGAAGCATAAAAAACTCCGTGTCGTGAAGAATATTCTGCGAATCGATTGAATTTGAGTGGCTTTTACAGAACGAAAGAAAATAAATAGCATCCAGCAAGTTGGTTTTCCCCATACCATTGTCACCAATAAAACAATTGATTTTGGGCGAAAAATTTAATTCGGCCTCGCTTATGTTTTTGTAGTTGAGTATGGAAAGGGAGTTCAGACGCATCTATAGTTCTTGTTTTTGTTGGTTTGCAAAGATAGCAAAAAAACAGAGAAATTTCTTTTACTCAAACAGGGCATTATTTGTTAAAATGCAATCTTTTGCATCAATTCATCCGATTTATTCGTTTACACATTTATTAAATTGTAATTTTGCGACTCGTTTCAAAAGCCTGTTTTTGAAACATACAATAACATTCATTCAACACTCGTTTTTTATGAAAAATATTCTTCCGGCAACAAGTTTAAATCGTATCTTTTATATTTTACTAGCCTTTTCGTGTCTTCTTTCGTTCGTAAAGCCACCCGTAGCATTATTTGCCGGACTACTTTTCGCACTCGTTTTCGAATCGCCTTATCCCTCATTCAATAAAAAAATGTCGAAATACCTTCTTCAGGCTTCGGTGGTAGGACTTGGATTCGGAATGAATTTTAATGAATCAATCAGCGCAGGACTGGATGGAATCGTTTTTACAATTTTCTCGGTTGTAAGCGTTATGATTTTCGGGATATTGCTCGGGAAATGGCTGAAAGTAGGAAAAGTGCAATCCTACCTCATTGCTTCCGGAACAGCTATTTGTGGTGGAAGCGCCATCGCAGCCGTTGGTCCGGTAGCCAAAGCCAACGAGAATGAGATGTCGGTTTCGCTGGGTACTATTTTTATACTGAATGCAATTGCCTTGTTTTTATTCCCCATACTCGGCCATTGGCTGGGACTGACGCAACACCAGTTCGGGATGTGGGCCGCCATTGCCATTCACGACACAAGTTCGGTGGTGGGAGCCGGAGCTACTTATGGCGAGGAAGCGCTGAAAGTGGCCACCACTGTCAAACTCACCCGTGCACTCTGGATCATTCCACTCACCATTTATACAGCTTTTCATTTTAAATCGAAAGACGAAAAAATAAACATTCCATGGTTTATTCTGTTTTTTGTTATCGCCATGCTGCTCAACACCTATTTACCAATTCCACAACTCATTACTGACGGGATAGCATCGGTTGCAAAACAATGTTTAACGCTTACTCTTTTCTTTATTGGCGCCGGCTTATCGCGCAAAGCGCTAAAAGCAGTAGGCGTCAGACCATTGATTATAGGAATCATACTCTGGTTTTTCATTGCAATCATTAGCCTTATTTTCATATTTCTGTTTTTCAAATAATTTTCATTGATAAAAAAAACAGCTCCACTGAAGATAAATGAACAAATTAAAACCAGTCCTCTACTTATTGCTCTCGATACTGATAGTTTCGTGTCAGCCAGCCGACAACAGCAAAAAACAACCAGCAGAAGAAACAGTAAACAAAGAAATTATTGTCGATTGCAACTATAGCTTTGCCGAAGCCATTGAAGGAACAAAAGCTCCCCGCTCCGTGACAGAGCAACTGGAATTGATAGATGTGGAATACTATTCGATGGATGGAAAAATTCACCGTGGACAGATTTTGACAAATAAAAAATTGGTAGCAGACATAAAAACTGCATTTGAATTTATATTGAAAGAAAAATTTCCGGTGGCACAAGTCATTCCGGCAGTTAAATACAACTGGAACGATGAATTATCGATGCAAGCCAACAACACTTACAGCTTCTGCTACCGCAACGTCAGCTACTCAAAACATGCCCACGGAATGGCAATTGACATCAATCCGCTCCTTAATCCGCTGCGTTGGAAAAAAGAATACTCTTACCGTAAAGACCAACCAGCCAATGCAACTTACAACCCTGAAATACCCGGTACTTTTTCGCCAAATCATCCGGTGGTATTGAAATTTAAAGAGCTGGGATTTCGATGGGGAAGAAACTTTAAACGCAACTACGATGACCATCACTTCGAGAAGTAAAACTATTATTAACTATTAATTTCGGCCATTTTAATTGTATATTGGTTTTATTATTTGTAATTTTGCAACAATTTTTAAATAAAACACTCTCTATAATTACAATTTACATTTAATACTATAATGGCAAAACAAACAAAAGAAGATGCTCTGTTGTATCACTCAATGGGGAAACCCGGTAAAATTGAAGTAGTTCCCACCAAACCATACAGCTCGCAGCGCGACTTATCTTTAGCTTATTCTCCGGGCGTAGCCGAACCTTGTCTGGAGATAGAAAAAAATCCTGATTGCGCTTACGAATACACAGCAAAAGGAAATCTGGTAGCAGTCATCTCCAACGGTACCGCAGTACTTGGACTCGGTAACATTGGCGCCATGGCCGGCAAGCCCGTTATGGAAGGAAAAGGCCTTTTATTTAAAATTTTTGCAGGAATAGATGTTTTCGATATTGAGGTAAACGAAACCGACCCCGAAAAATTTATACAGGTCGTAAAAGCAATTGCACCTACTTTTGGGGGCATCAACCTTGAAGACATCAAAGCACCTGAATGCTTCGAAATTGAAGAAAGACTAAAAGAGGAACTCGACATTCCGATCATGCACGACGACCAGCACGGAACAGCCATTATCTCGGCAGCCGGATTGCTCAACGCACTCGAACTTACAGGAAAAAAAATTGAAGATATAAAAATAGTGGTGAATGGAGCAGGTGCCGCAGCCAATTCTTGCACCAAACTATACATGTTACTGGGAGCAAAACTCGAAAACATTGTTATGGTGGATTCGAAAGGCGTTATCAACAAGCAACGTACCGATTTGAATGCGCGCAAAAAACCTTTTGCCACTGATCGCACTATCACCACCCTGCCCGAAGCGGTAAAAGGTTCGGATGTCTTTGTCGGCTTATCGGTTGCCGGCGTCCTGACAAAAGAAATGGTTCAATCTATGAATGTCGACCCTATCGTTTTCGCTTTGGCCAACCCAAACCCCGAAATTTCGTACGACGACGCCATTGCAGCCCGAAAGGATATCATATTTGCCACCGGACGCTCAGATCATCCAAATCAGATCAACAATGTGCTTGGTTTCCCTTATATATTCCGTGGAGCTTTGGACGTACGCGCCAAAAGCATCAACGAAGCAATGAAAGTGGCAGCTGTACGCGCCATTGCCGAATTAACAAAAAAAGCCGTACCCGATGTTGTAAATGCAGCTTACAATCTAAAAAGACTAAGCTTTGGACGCGACTACATCATCCCCAAACCATTAGACCCAAGACTTCTCACCATTGTCGCTCCGGCTGTAGCCAAAGCTGCTATGGATTCAGGCGTAGCCAGAAAAGAAATCACCGACTGGAATGCCTACAACAATAAGTTACGCGAAATGATGGGACATGACAATAAAATGCTTCGTCGTTTCTACGAAACAGCCCGCTCCAACCCAAAACGCGTGGTATTCTCCGAATCGAATCACATTAACATGCTTAAAGCAGCCGAAGCTGCACTAGCCGAAGGTATCTGTTTCCCTGTTTTGCTCGGCAACGAAGAGAAAATTGGTAACATTGCAGCCGAAAATCACATCGATTTAACCGGTATTGAAATTATTAATCTTCGTCACGACCGCGAAGAAGACCGCAGAGTGAGATTTGCGAAAATACTTGCCGATAAAAGAAGCCGCGAAGGAATGACTTTCGACGAAGCTTACGAAAAAATGTATGAGCGAAATTATTTTGGAATGATGATGGTCGAAGTAGGAGATGCCGATGCATTAATTACCGGTGTGTATACAAAATACACTGACTCCATTCAGGCCGCAAAAGAAGTAATTGGCATTCGGGATGGTTTGAAACACATTGGCGCTATGCACATTATGAACACAAAGAAAGGAACCTTCTTCCTAGCCGATACACTTTTCAACCGCCATCCAACTTCGGAAACGCTTATCGATGTAGCTAAACTGACCTACAATACAGTTAAGTTTTTCAATCATGAACCTGTAATGGCCATGCTTTCGTATTCTAATTTTGGCTCGGACAAGCAAGGAAGTCCTGCCAGCGTTCACGAAGTAGTCTCAACCCTTCATAGCAATTATCCGGAGATGGTGGTAGATGGAGAAATGCAGGTTACATTTGCTTTAAACAAAGAGTTACGCGACGCAAAATACCCATTCACAAAGCTTGCAGGCAAAGATGTAAACACACTTATTTTCCCTAACCTGAGTTCAGCAAATACGGCTTATAAGTTAATGCTCGAAATGGGATTGGCCGAATCCGTTGGTCCGATACAAATGGGACTTAAAAAACCAATTCATATTTTGGACGTCGAAAGCTCTGTTCGCGACATTGTAAACATGACGGCGGTGGCAGTGCTGGATGCAATGGTGCAGGAGCAAATTGACTGGAATAACCGGTCGCAGGAAATATAAGATTTACCACACACTATAAAAAAACCGGATGCGAACACATCCGGTTTTTTTATAGTCAATTTTACCAATTTTCAGCCTTACAATGCTTTTTTTGATTTAAAAATGGCATCCACAGCCTCTTGATTCAGCTTCACATTATCGAGCAGCACCGACTCACTGCGTCTTTCCTTTGGATTTTTCAAACGAGCAGTTGCATCCTCACTCGAACGCATTCTTTGCGGAGCTGCACTCATTGACGGTTTAAAACTTGCATCTCCTGTGATCAGGTAAAGCGCTTGCCCTAACAGCACATCTTTTGTGTCGCCTATCTGCGTCCAGGCCGAAAGATAACCAAATCCTTCTATCAATGGGTAATCGGGCTCCAAATAACCAGGAGTTGAAAAATCTTTATCACTTTTATTTGTATATTTGGCTACGATAGGTTGCATAGCCCAATTTTCTAATTTATTTTTCAATGTAGCCGACATCTTGCTTTCTTCGTAAATCGGCACACCAATTTCCTCATCAAAAGGATGTATCGTCCACGAAGCGGTATATTTTCCACCGGTATTTCCTCCTATGTGAACCACATTCATATAAGCTTTCAAACAAAAAGTAGTTAGTTCGGAAGCCGAATAAGAATCATTGGTAGCAATAATGTACACTTTATTCAAATTTAAATTAGCGCCCAGCGGATTGGGCAGATCAGCAGCATACACTCCAAGGCTATCGGTACGGCTGATATTTTTTTCATCGAAGTACGCATTCAGATCCTTATTATAGGACATCCTTGTATAAGGCGATTTACTTTCGACAACTGCTCTTGGCGCAATCAACGATGCCAAGTAAGTGGCTGCTGTTACAGCTCCTCCGTGATTGTACCTCAGATCCAGCACTAAATCCGTAACTCCGGCTTGCTTAAAACGACTGAAAGCCTCATAAAGCGACTGATTATAATTACTTATAAAATCAGTATAGAACAAATAAGCAATTTTTTTGCCTCCTATTTCGTAAATTTCAGTGTACAATACCGGATTCGTTGAAAGAATGGAAGGTGATATCGTCACATCTTTATCTGCAACAAGTTGATTTCCAATAAATTTTTGCAAAGTAAGCGCAACAGCACTGTTACCATAAAGTGCGCTGTAATTATCTATAGTAATGGCTTTACCGTCAATTTTTGTTATAATACTATTACGTCGTATCCCCGCATCATACGCAGGCGAATTAGGAAAAACATATTTAACAAAAGCAAGGTATTCGGTTTTAGCTGAATTGGCATAAGCAAAAACAAGCGAAAATCCAAATTCTTTAGGTGTGCCTGCAAACTCAGCCATCAAGCCCTGCACATCGTCGGTAATAAACGACCAACCATGATCAACGTCCGTGCTGCTCAGCACACTTTGGAAATATTTTTCGGGAATTGAGTCTGAAGTACGCGGTTGTTTCTTTTCCATCTCCGACGACCACAAATAATACAATGACATACCATCATACACAAACTGCGACACTACGTTCACAGTCTTGGTCGGATCATCAATAACATCATCATTTCCTTTACACGAACTGAACAACATATTCAGAACAACAACAGCACTCAGTAATAAAACGGATAGCTTTCTCATAAAATTAAATTGGGTGTAAAAATCATACTGTTTAACAACTAACTAATAAACAACGACATAAAAAGCCTTTAGCAATAATAAATTCACTCCGACCACATCCTTACATCAATGCAGCGGCTAAAATACAAAAGAATTTATAAAAACATTTATATTATCGATAAATTAACACTCTTTCAGATATATCAGAAAGCAAGGTGAATCACTCAAAAAATATATCCAATTTTCATGCATCTGAAAAAAATCAAAAAAAAAGTCCGAACCAAGAACAGCCCGAACCCTTCAAAATAGCATAAAAAATAGAAACACCCCGCTTCAATCTTTGTTCATTCCGGTGCACCTCCAGCTGCAATTGCGCAGATTCTTGTTTATACACAGTAAATATACCCCGATAACCATTCCTACTTGCTGTATTTCAGATGATAATTTATAAATCACAATAAAAAATCACAATACTGAATTCAATCTTCCAACACTTAAAACAAAAACAATAACTATCTGATTATCATTGCAAATAAAAAAAAATAAAAATTAATCTACTTTTCGTTGATTATCCTGAATAATTATAGTAATTTTGTGCGAAATTCAAGGAAATACGGAAAAATTTCTTTAATAAATCCATTAATATTTCTTTGCATTAAAGACTATTATTGAAAAATTTAAATACAAAACATATTATACTAATTTAATTTCACACATTATGAACTTAACTCATATTGAGCATTTAGGCATTGCAGTAAAAAGCCTTGAAACAGCTATTCCTTATTACGAATCGGTACTTGGTCTGAAATGTTATGCAGTAGAAGAAGTAGCCGAACAAAAAGTAAAAACTGCATTTTTCAAAGTTGGCCAAACAAAAATTGAACTCTTAGAATCAACTGACCCGGAAGGACCTGTAGGTAAATTTATCGAAAAGAAAGGCGAAGGTGTTCACCACATTGCATTTGCAGTAGAAGGACTACAGGAAACGCTTGATTTGGTTGCCGAAAAAGGAGTCTCTTTGATCGACAAATCGCCACGCAAAGGAGCCGAAGGGTTGAACATTGCGTTCCTTCACCCCAAATCGACTTTTGGTGTACTCACCGAGTTTTGCGAAAACCCTAACAAATAAATCAATTTCCGAAAAAAAAACCTGTAGAGCATTAGTATGGCACGTGATCCGGATGGTGTCTACAGGATTCATTAATATTCATACAAAATGGAAAATACTAAGAAAGTTCAGAATCTTATTGATTTGCGCGTAAAAGCCAAATTGGGAGGTGGCGAAAAGAGAATTGCTTCGCAACATGCGAAAGGTAAATTTACGGCTCGCGAAAGAATTCACATGTTGTTGGACGATTCAAGTTTCGAAGAGTTCGATATGTTCGTAACGCACCGCTGTACCAACTTCGGCATGGACAAAGAAAAATACCTTGGAGATGGTGTAATCACCGGTCATGGTACTATCGATGGCCGCACAGTTTTCGTTTTCGCTCAGGATTTCACCGTTTTCGGTGGTTCTTTGTCGGAAACAATGGCTCAGAAAATTTGTAAAGTAATGGACATGGCCATGAAAATCGGCTGTCCTGTTATCGGTATCAACGACTCAGGAGGCGCACGTATTCAGGAAGGTGTGACTTCATTGGCCGGATATGCCGAAATTTTCGAACGCAATATCTTAGCTTCTGGTGTTATTCCTCAGATATCTGCCATTTTCGGTCCTTGTGCCGGTGGTGCTGTATATTCTCCTGCCCTCACCGACTTTATCCTTATGACAGAACAAAACTCATATATGTTCGTTACAGGTCCTAAGGTTGTAAAATCAGTGACTGGCGAAGACATCTCTACCGAAGACCTTGGTGGTGCCGATGTTCACTCATGCAAATCGGGTGTATCTCACTTCCGCGTTGCCAACGAAGAAGCCGGTATAGAAACAATCCGCGAATTAATCTCTTATTTGCCTCAAAACAATTTAGAAGAAGCGCCGATTGAAGAATGTACCGACCCTATCAACCGTTTGGAAGATGCTTTAAATTCAATCATTCCCGACAATCCGAATCAGCCTTACGATATGAAACAGGTGATTAACGGTATTGCCGATTATGGTAAATTCCTCGAAATACATGCCGACTACGCTCGTAATATTATTGTAGGATTCGCCCGTTTCAATGGCGTTTCTACAGGTATCGTTGCCAATCAGCCTAAGTTCCTTGCCGGAGTACTCGATTGCGATTCGGCGCGCAAAGCAGCCCGTTTTGTTCGCTTCTGCGACGCTTTCAACATCCCTGTACTTACACTTGTTGATGTTCCCGGATTTTTACCTGGCTCAGCTCAGGAATATGCAGGTATTATCACACATGGTGCAAAACTTATGTTTGCTTATGGCGAAGCCACTATTCCTAAAGTAACCGTTACCCTGCGTAAATCTTACGGAGGAGCCCACGATGTAATGAGCTCGAAACAATTACGTGGAGACTTCAATTACGCATGGCCAACTGCCGAAATTGCAGTAATGGGTGCCGCAGGTGCTATCGAAGTACTCGAAGGTCGCGCTATTGCCGCCATTACCGATCCTGAAGAAAGAGCTAAATTTGTAGATGAAAAAGTAAACGAATACAAAGAAAAATTCGCCAATCCTTATCAGGCTGCATCTTATGGCTACATCGACGATATTGTAGAACCACGCAACACACGCTTCCGCGTGATTCGCGCATTCCAGGCACTACAAACTAAAAAGGTAGTGAATCCATTGAAAAAGCATTCTAATATTCCATTATAATTTACTTCAAGATGAAAATATTAGCAGTTAACTGGGCTGATGCCTTCAATGTAGTTATTTTTTCAATATCAATGGTGTTTGTTCTACTTATTCTGATCGTAATCGTACTGAGTATTTTCAGTAGAATAGTAGCACCAAAAGTTCGTGTTCCTAAAAAAATGATCGAAAGCGATTCAAATTCAGTTCAACCAACCGAAAAAGAATATGTTGAAGATCACTTATCGAGCGGCGACAGTGCAGCCATAGCCTTGGCTTTGCATTTGTTTTATGCCGAAGTACACGACGAGGAAAGCGCTGTTATCACAATCAAAACTGTCGAAAGGCGTTACTCCCCATGGAGTTCTAAAATTTATGGTTTAAATAATCTGGTAAAATAATTATTATGAAGAAATTCAAATTTAAAATAGATGGCAGTGAATACGAAGTTTCAATCAACGAAATAGAACACAACATTGCCGAAATCGAAGTGAACGGAACGCCGTTCACTGTAGAAATTGAAAAACAGGAAAAAGCCTCGTCGATGAGCACTATGAACCGCAAACCTGCCGGCAAAGTAGCCGCTATTAAAACACCTGCACGTTCGGTAGTTGCAAATGCCATCAAGGCTCCGCTTCCGGGCAGCATTATGAAAGTACTTGTAAGCAATGGTCAACAGGTAAAACGTGGCGATGTATTGCTCACCATGGAATCGATGAAAATGGAAAACAACATTCTTGCCGAGCACGATGGCATCATCCGTCACATACATGTACAACCGGGTCAAAGCGTAATGCAGGATGACATATTGATTGATTTTGAAGGTACAGACACTGAAATTCCTGTAGCTCAACCTACAAAAACAACTAACGCCACAGAAGCGCCGAAACCGTCAGCTGCTCCGGCACCAAAGTCATCGGGCGTTGCTAAACCAGTAAAATCGCCACTTCCTGGAAGCGTAATAAAAGTAGCGGTTAAAGTAGGTCAGCAAATAAAACGCGGTGATTTATTGCTTACACTCGAATCGATGAAGATGGAAAACAGCATTTTAGCCGAAAAGGATGGAGTTGTAAAGAATATTCATGTGCAAGCAGGTCAGAGCGTAATGCAGGACGATTTATTGCTTGATATTGAATAAATACTTGTAATTAAGAGAATATAAAATGAAGACAAAAAAGAATATTTTAATTTTATTTGCTTTTCTGCTTGCAAGTATCACCATGTCGGTAGGGGCACAAACTGTTGCCCCTGACTCTGCCCTTGTAGTAGCTACCGAACAGGTAAGTGCAGATACTTCGGGCTCTGGCTTATCCTATGTCGAGGAAAGTTTGATGAATTTTCTGTCGAGCACAGGTTTTGCCGGACTCACATGGGAAACTATAGTTATGATAATCATCGCTTGCGTATTGTTGTATCTGGCCATTGTGAAACAGTTTGAGCCTTTGTTGCTCCTGCCTATCGCTTTTGGTATGTTACTCACCAACCTGCCGGGCGCAGGTATGTTCAACGGTGACTTATTTGCCGGCGGACATGTACATTGGGAATCATTTGTTCAAAAAGGCGGTATGCTCGACTACCTTTATCTTGGCGTAAAACTCGGTCTCTATCCATGTCTTATTTTTGTGGGTGTGGGCGCAATGACCGATTTTGGTCCTATGTTGGCTAACCCTAAAAGCTTGTTATTAGGTGCTGCTGCTCAGTTAGGTATTTTTGCTACTTATTTAGCAGCTGTAGGTTTGGGTTTCACACCTCAGGAAGCAGCTTCTATTGGTATTATCGGTGGCGCCGATGGCCCAACAGCCATCTTCCTTACTTCTAAATTAGCGCCTCATTTACTGGGACCTATTGCCGTGGCTGCCTATTCGTACATGGCTTTGGTACCCGTAATTCAGCCGCCAATCATGAGGTTATTAACTACTAAGAACGAACGTCTTATCCGCATGAAACAATTGCGTATTGTGTCGAAAAAAGAGAAAATTATTTTCCCTATCTTCGCTACAGCTTTTATTTCGCTGTTGTTACCTCCTGCGGCTCCATTAGTTGGTAGCTTGCTGTTGGGTAACCTTATGCGCGAAAGTGGTGTTGTGGAACGTTTGAGCAAAACCGTTCAGAACGAATTAATGAACATTGTAACCATATTCCTTGGTATTACGGTAGGAGCAACAGCTACTGCAAGCGCGTTCTTAAATCTGCAAACAATGATGATTATGGTCATCGGAGTATTGGCATTCTCGTTTGGAACTGCCGGCGGTGTACTATTGGCCAAGTTTATGAATTTGTTCTTAAAGGAGAAAATCAACCCATTGATTGGTTCGGCCGGAGTTTCGGCTGTTCCGATGGCAGCCCGTGTTTCGCAGGTAGTTGGTCAGGAAGAAGACCCGGGTAACTTCTTGCTAATGCATGCCATGGGACCTAATGTAGCAGGTGTAATTGGTTCGGCTGTAGCTGCCGGATTATTGCTCACACTGCTTGGATAATTCTTAGTATTCGATACAGAGTTATCTTTTGCATCAAAAAAAAGTGAACAGGCAAGTGAAGCAAAGTGCTTCACCTGCCTGTTTTTTTTATGCTAAAAATAATTAGCTTTTGTAGCAAACATCATACAACCTAAAGTTAGAGATTATTTGTATATTTGCACAAAAAATATAAATATATGAGAAAAACACTTACATTATGCTTACTTTTAGTCGCATCCCCTCTCCTCTTTGCACAAGATACCGTTAGTGAATTCAGTGACAATGTGAATGGATTTTTTCAACCTATCGTTTCTTTTCTCGACAAAATTTTATTTTGGGATCCGTTTGCTGCTTTAGGTCTTGAAACTGGAATTAAAATCCCATTTATAATTATATGGCTCATTTTCGGAGCTTTATTCTTTACTGTTTATTTTAGGTTTATCAACCTGAGAGGATTCAAACATGCCATTGACCTGGCCATGGGCAAATACGACAAAGATGGGCACGACGGCGAAATTTCGCATTTTCAGGCCATAGCTACAGCCTGTGCCGCTACAGTAGGCTTAGGAAATATTGCAGGCGTGGCAGTGGCCATTTCTTTGGGCGGACCGGGAGCCACTTTTTGGTTAATAGTAGCGGGATTGCTCGGCATGACTACTAAATTTACCGAATGTACATTAGGCGTAAAATACCGAAGAATAAATACTGACAATACTGTTTCAGGTGGGCCAATGTATTATTTAAAATACGGATTAGCCAAAAAAGGTTGGGCTAAAACCGGGAAAACCCTCGCCATACTTTTTGCCGCTTTTGCAAGCATTGGCGCTTTCGGCATTGGTAATATGTTCCAGTCCAATCAGGTAGTGGCACAAACGATTATTACTTTTCCTCTTCTCGATGGCTATCAGATTTGGTTGGGCATATTGATTGCTGTTTTGGTAGGTGTAGTAATCATTGGCGGAATAAAAGGAATAGCAAATGTAAACGATAAGCTTTTTCCTCTGATGGCCATTTTTTATATCGTATCCTGCCTTATAGTAATTGGCGTTAATTATCGACACGTAGGAGATGCCTTGGGGCTAATTCTCAATGGCGCTTTCAACGCCGACGCTGCTAAAGGCGGTTTTGTAGGTGTAATGATCATCGGGTTCAGGAGAGCCGCCTTTTCCAACGAAGCTGGCATCGGTTCGGCTGCAATTGCTCACTCCACTGTAAAAACGCAGAAACCGGTTACCGAAGGGCTGGTGGCATTGCTCGAACCGTTTATCGACACCGTTGTTATTTGCACAATGACGGCATTGGTGATTATCGTATCAGGTTTGTATGTCAATCCCGACAATTTAACCGGAACAGCGCTTACATCGGCTGCATTTTCTACCGTTTCGGCCTGGTTCCCTTATCTTTTATTACCCACTATCATTCTATTTGCTTACACCACTATCATTTCATGGTCGTACTACGGTGTTAAGAGTTTCGATTTTTTGGTGGGAGATGCCTGCGAAAAGCATTTGGGAAAAAGAATATATGCAACAAGAGCTTATCAAATCGTATTCTTAATAATCACTGCTTTAGGTTCGGTATTAAGCCTGAATGCCCTTGTCGATTTCTCCGACATGTTGGTGCTCTCGATGGCTGTTCCGAACATTATCGGTTTGCTGATACTTGCACCCGAGGTGAAAACCGAACTTAACGAATATATGAAATGGTTGAAATTTAACACTAAAAAAAATGAATAATGAATAAACAACTTACACAAACCACAATAGTTACCGAAAGTCAGACAGCTGAGCGACTTGGCTCTGGATTACTCGCTGTATTTTCGACACCTGCACTCGTTGCATTTATGGAAAACACTGCTATGCAACTGATTGATACTCCGGAAGGAAGCTCAAGCGTAGGCACTTCTATATGCGTTAAACATTTAAAAGCAAGTGCGGTAGGAGAAACTATAAGCTGTACGGCTACACTTACCGAAGTTGAAGGGAGACTTTATAGATTTACGCTTGAAGCTACCGACAGCAAAGGCGCTGTAATTGGCACCGGCACACACGAAAGAGCTTTGATTGACATTGAAAGATTTATGTCGAAAATCAAATAAACGATCCTGATAAAAAAATAAGGCTTTGAATATAAACTCAAAACCTTATTTTTTTTGTTTTTAAAAGGGCGGATCAGCTCTTTGTCGTCAATGCTTCATTGCCCTGTCAATGTTCCGCTTGTCTTCTTTCTCTTTCAGACTTTCGCGTTTATCGTAGTTTTTCTTACCACGCGCCAAGCCTATTTCGAGTTTTGCCAAACCTTTTTCGTTGATAAAAAGCTTGGTGGGAACAATTGTGAATCCGGTTTCTTTGGTACCACGTATTAATTTTTTCAGTTCGCGGCGGGTGAGTAAAAGTTTTCGATCCCTGCGAACGTCGTGGTTGTTATAAGTCCCGAAAAAATAAGTGGCAATGTGCATATTTCTTACCCACAATTCATCGTTGATAAATGTACAATAAGTATCGGACAAGCCGGCCTTACCATCCCGAATGGATTTAATTTCGGTTCCATAAAGCTGAATACCACAGACATAGCGCTCCATAATTTCGTAATCGAAAGTGGCGCGTTTGTTTCTGATCAGTATATTTGAATTTTTAAACATAATTTCTTTTCTAAAAAAAGTCGACTGCTAAAACGCAGGCAACATGAGCAAAATAACTCTTTTTATAAACATAGGTGTAAAGATAATGGATAAACTTATAAAAAGCATTATTTTTCCACGCTCATCTTCGTCGATATTAAAAATAACACGACAACCCTCCCACACAATATAAACTGTATACACATCCAGAATCTGTAGAAAAAACAGACTCGGAATCACAGCTGCAACTACTTTCAGCACATAAATAACAGTAAATGAATATGCCACCATTTTCTCGGCCTTTATTACCGAATAAATGCCAGACATATTTTTTTTAAGGATTGAACTGGTGATTGCCAATGTAAAATAATAAGCCCCCAGCAGCGATATTACATTGATAAAGGCGTGAACAAAACCGGTTTCAACGAATTTGACTTCAGCATAAAGCGCATCGAAAATTAATATTATAAATGTACTAAAAGCAATCCACGGCAAAACAAAACGCAAAAAGGAATCATTCTCTTTGCTGTTTTCTTCGGCTATGTCCTCCCACGTAGCAGTTGTGGACATCATTAGTCCCCACGTACGGACAAAAATATTTTTTAAAATCTTTTTCATTTTAATTCGGGCGACAAAAGTACATATATTTTTCATTTCATGCTACATACACTAATGAAATAGTCGGAAAAAAGTTCGAAGTACTGATTTTACCGGATAATTATCATTATTAAATAAAAAAAGGGGAATTTACTTTTAAAAATATAACTATATTTGTTCTCATTTTTTCAGAAAAAACGAACAACTATGGATGCAGAAATCAAACTGACAATTACAGGATTAGTATATAATCAAACCGTTGTTGGCACCTACGGACTTGTATTGAGCGAAACTGAAGGAAACCGAAGATTCTCAGTAATGATTGGCGAACCCGAAGCTCAATCTATTGCACTTAAAATGAACGGCAAGAAGCCGCCACGACCGCTTACACACGATTTAATATTCAATCTGTTGAATCTTTACGGCTCAAAACTCGAAAAAATACTTATTTACAACATGGTAAACGATGTGTTTTATTCGGAATTACACATCAAAAATGGTGAAGACAGCTTTGTGCTCGATGCCCGCACTTCGGATGCTGTAGCCCTTGCCATTCGCTCCGATTCACCAATTTATATTAAATCCGAAATACTAAACATTGTAGGCACTGCAATCGAAGATGAAACAGAAAGCGAAGAAATTGATAAAGAAGATGTTGATGCCGAGGATTTGACAAACGACGAATTAGACCTTCTTTCGCTCGACGATTTGAACGAAATACTGAACATGGCTATCAAAGAAGAAAAATACGAATTGGCTGTCAACATTAGGGATGCTATCAAACGAAAAGAAGAAAAATAATATCCAAAGCAGTAAAATCAGTTTACAGTGCATTTATAAATCACAAAAAAACTTTAAAATCAAAATGCTAATTTACAACACTTTAAATATAATATTATGGGATTAAAATTTCGACTGACGGTTATGAATTTCCTTCAGTTTTTTGTCTGGGGAGCCTGGATGATGACACTTGGGCATTATGGTTTTGTTGAAAAAGAATGGAACGGTGCAGAGTTTGGTTTGGTATTTTCCACAATGGGCTTTGCTTCATTGATTATGCCAACCTTGTTCGGGATTATTGCCGACAAATGGAAAGCCAATTATGTGTACGCCATTTTGCATTTACTTTTTGGTGCAACCATGTGCGTCCTTCCTTTTATCGATGCTCCTTTAACATTTTTCTGGGTACTCTTTGTGGCTATGTGTTTTTATATGCCTACACTTGGACTGAATAATTCAATTGGTTTTTCGATTTTAAAAAACGAAGGCAAAGATCCTACCAAATACTTTCCACCCATCCGTGTGTGGGGAACTGTAGGTTTTATTGTGGCCATGTGGATTACAAATATGTTTACAAAAGACTGGGGTCTGGGTATGAGTATAAAAGTATCCTTTATTATTTCGGCCATTGTGGCATTTGGTTTGTCACTTTTTGCATTCTTTTTCCTCCCTGTGATAAAGAAAGAAAAGGAAGCAAAAACAAACGAGAAAAAATCGCTTGTACAGAAACTTGGGCTCGAAGCCTTCGTACTGTTCAAACAAAAGAAAATGGCGCTTTTCTTTGCGTTCAGTTTGTTGCTTGGCGGTTCTTTACAATTGACAAATGCCTATGGCGACAGCTTTTTACAGGACGCCACCATCTTCCCTAAAGGCGAACTTATTAATAATTTTTCGACGATTATCCTTTCGGTATCTCAAATATCCGAAACACTGTTTATCCTTGCTATTCCTTTCTTTATGAAACGTTTCGGGATAAAAAAAGTAATGCTATTCAGCATGTTTGCCTGGGTGTTGCGCTTTGGGTTATTCGGGCTGGCCGAAAATTCGGTACTTGGATTTTCACTGATTATTGCCTCTTGTATTATTTACGGAATGGCCTTCGATTTCTTCAATATCTCAGGCGCTTTATTTGTGGAGAAAAACACCGACTCAAAAATACAATCATCAGCACAAGGAGTATTTATGCTCATGACTAACGGTGTAGGCGCCGTGCTAGGGAACATTACCGCCGGACTGATCATTGCAAAATGGTTCGAAGATCCTGTAACCCACGTAAAAGACTGGTCAAGTATCTGGCTTATTTTTGCCGCCTACTCTTTGGTAGTGGCTGTGCTGTTTGCCATATTCTTCAAACACAAACATGATCCCAAAGAGCTGGAAACATTCCATCATTGATCACATTTATTTTCGCAAAACACCAAAGCGCGGAGTTTGAAATCATCAAAGTCCGCGTTTTTTTTGCATCAAATAGTTTGAATAACAAACGAATATATTCTATTTTTTTTCGAAAAGACCTTGGCATAGTTAAATATCTTATTTATATTTGGAAGTTGAAAACGAACGATCAGATCAACACACATAAACTGAATATAATATATAGCTACAAAAACAGATGACACACACCCAAAAATTTTTATTAGTTAGTCTATTCGTATCTATTGCATTCAATGTAATGGCTTTTACATCTGAAATTAAAGTAATGTCCTTGCCCGACAAAACCACTACCACCACCCGGCTGTGCCTTCCCGAAAAAGGCGATCCAAAAACGATAGTAATCGTTGTGCACGGTACAGGGCCATTCACCTATAGAAAGTAGACCCCCCTATTGAAATAATAAGCTCCCCTTTTTAAGGAAAAGCTTCCCCATTTTAAGGAATAGCCCCCACCACTTAACAAATAGTCTCCCCGATTTAGAAAATAACGACTCCAATATTGTAAGTAAGCTCCGCACAAATAGAAATCGTGACCCACTAAATACAAACAACGTCCTCTACTTCAAAATAACTTCAAAAGCACTAACTTTCATTAACTTCAACATACTAACTTCCATTACTTCAAAATAACTTCCATTAACTTCAAACTATTACCACTTCCATTCACTTCAAAAAAACCTCAAAATGGTGTTTCATCATTTCGTCCACCCGGAAATTGACCGCCGGGAGGAATTGAATTCGGACCTATAGCCGGATAAGCATCTCCTGCATTATCGTTCATTTTCGAAGAAATAATTTGAAATTCTGATCCGAAAGGATTATCATCATCCGCCATATCGTCCTTGTTCATAAATTTGGCATAAGTATTCTTAAACTTAAGCTGAACATCAGCTGTCGCACCATTACGGTGTTTGGCTACAATAATTTCGGCAATACCCAACAGCGAATTACCCTGAGCATCTTCTGTAATTTTATAATATTCAGGACGGTGAATAAAACAAACCATATCCGCATCCTGCTCAATAGCACCCGATTCACGTAAATCGGACAACTGCGGGCGCTTGCCTTCAATCCCTGTACGGCCTTCCACACCACGGTTCAACTGCGACAACGCAATAATCGGAATATCCAATTCCTTGGCAAGTCCCTTAAGCGAACGTGAAATAATACTTACCTCCTGTTCACGACTACCAAAACTCATACCGCTGGCATTCATCAACTGAAGGTAGTCAATAATGATACACTGAATTTTGTGTTCTTTCACAAGACGGCGCGCCTTACTTCTGAGCTCAAAAATGGATAAACTCGGGGTATCGTCGACATAAATCGGCGCATCGAGCAACAGATTAATATCTTTGTCAAATTTTTCCCATTCATATTTATCGAGCTGTCCGTTCTTTATCTTTTCACCTTCGAGCTGACAAACATTCATTATCAAACGGTTAACCAACTGTACGTTCGACATTTCGAGCGAAAACACTGCTACCGGAGAATTATAATCTACAGCCATATTCTTGGCCATCGACAGAATAAAAGCTGTCTTTCCCATCGCCGGACGTGCAGCGATAATAATCAAATCCGAACGCTGCCAACCCGAAGTAATCTTGTCGAGCGAATGAAAGCCACTGGGCACGCCGCTTGCTCCTTGTTTGGTGGCCGCCAGCAACATACGGTTACGTGCTTCCGCAATTACAGGGTTGATTTGGGTAACATCTTTTTTCAGATTTCGCTGCGACACTTCAAAAAGCATCCCTTCAGCCTCCTGCATCAGGTCATCCACATCGGTTTTGTCGTCAAATGCCTTAGTTTCAATTTCGGATGAAATACGAATCAGCTCCCGTGCAAGGAATTTCTGAACAATAATACGGGCATGATATTCGAGGTGAGCCGCCGACGATACTTTGGCCGTTAGCAAAGTAATATAATAAGGGCCTCCCACTTCATCTATTGTTCCTATTTTCCGCAACTGCTCGGTAACTGTGTGCATATCGATAGGCTCCTGATGCACGGCAAGCATCATAATGGCTTCGAAAATTTTTTGATGGGTGAGCTTATAGAAACATTCGGGTTTCAATATCTCCGAAATCAATGAATAGGCATCTTTTTCTATCATGATTGCTCCCAAAACAGCTTCCTCGAGTTCGGGAGCCTGTGGTGGAAGTTTACCATATTCGTTGGCCTGTATAGGCGCAGGTGTCATTGGTTTCTTCGAATAATTACGTTTTTCGGCCATTTTAATCTCTTAATAATTCTTGTTTCAAAATTGTGAGCTTCAAAAGTACGAAACATTTACCGGATATTCATACCTGATTTTTCAACAGATTGTTGATAACTTTTTAATATGAGCCAACAAAACTCTGGCAACGATTTTAGCTTTTATTTTTTTTTATTACTTTTGATATCCCTAAGCGAAACAGCCTACTAATAAACTGCAAGTAAATTTATGATTACTTATCCTAATGCAAAAATAAATATCGGACTCAATGTCGTTGAAAAACGTCAGGATGGATATCACAACATTGAAACAGTGTTTTATCCCATCGGTCTTTGCGATGTACTCGAAATAGAACCTTCCGAAGGTTGCACTGACTATAGCTTTTCAGCTTCGGGCATTCCATTAAGCGGCGATCCCGAGGAAAATCTGATTTTAAAAGCTTATCGCTTGTTACAGTCGGAATACGACATTCCCCCGGTAGACATTTCGCTGATAAAACAAATCCCTTTTGGTGCCGGACTTGGTGGAGGATCGGCAGATGCAGCTTTTACACTCAAAATGCTGAACGAAATGTTTGAGCTTAAAATAACTCCCCGCAAATTAGAAAAAATGGCTGCCGACTTAGGTGCCGACTGCCCCGTTTTCATACGCAACAAAGCCGTGTTTGCTACCGGAATAGGCAATGTTTTTACTCCTGTCAAAATATCGCTTAAAGGTTATTTCCTGGTGCTTATAAAACCTGACATCCATGTTTCCACACCCGAAGCATATTCGCTTGTCATTCCCGAAAAACCTGACGTATCCATCGCCGAAAACATCCAACGTCCCATTTCCGAATGGAAAGCACTTATAAAAAACGATTTCGAGAAATCAGTCTTTGCCCTGCACCCTGAGATTGCCGAAATAAAAAACAATCTCTATGCAGCAGGTGCAGTTTATGCATCCATGTCCGGGTCGGGCTCGTCGGTATATGGACTATTCGAAAGTGAACCGGTTTTGGACTTTAAACTCGACAATTGTTTCGTTACCGGAGGTATGCTGAAATAGATTTTAAGCAATTTAAACAAATAGCTAAAAACATTTGAAGTAAGTGGCTGTTATATTGTTACAAAATTAAAATATTAAACATATGGAAATGAAACAAAAAAACAGCTGTTATGGCACTGAAAACAATACTTGCAATAACATTGGCTTGCTAATATTCAGGTTGGTAATAGGTGGATTTATGCTCACACACGGGCTGCAAAAGTTAAGTAATTTTGAAATGATGAGTTCAGTATTCCCCGACCCACTGGGTGTGGGTTCAGGTCTCTCACTCGGTCTGATCGTTTTTGCCGAATTCTTTTGTTCAATACTTATCATTCTTGGTTTATTTACACGTCTTGCCACTATTCCACTTATAATAGGAATGATAGTAGCTGCATTTGTTATCCACGGCAATGATCCTTTTGCTGTTAAAGAATTATCGCTATTTTATCTTTCGCTCTACATCAGCTTAATCTTCACTGGAGCAGGAAAATACTCGGTTGATTATTTATTACGCGATTATTACGCTACAATCTGCAGTAAATTTTCAAAGAAAAAGTAAGAAACTTTCTGAAAACGATATTAAAAGTGCCTTTCAAAACCGAAAGACACTTTTTTTATATATTTATCTCTGATAATAAGCTATTTGAACAGAACGAAAATCGATTCAAACCAGCAAAGTCCACCACAGTCTTTTTTCAGAAAAACGTTTGCCCAATTGAATAAAAAGCAGTAACTTAGTGCGATTTTTTGAAAGTAACAAAATTATAGTTAGATGATTGATCAAGACAGAATTATAAAGGTAAATATTGACGAAGAAATGAAATCTTCGTACATTGATTATTCAATGTCGGTAATAGTTTCGCGTGCACTACCCGATGTGCGTGATGGTTTTAAACCCGTACACCGCCGCGTGTTGTACGGGATGAACGAACTGGGAAATAATTCGGACAAACCATATAAAAAATCCGCCAGAATTGTAGGGGAAGTTATGGGGAAATATCATCCACACGGCGACTCCTCTATATATGGTACACTTGTGCGCATGGCTCAGCATTGGTCGATGCGTTATCCACTCGTAGATGGACAAGGTAACTTCGGATCGGTGGACGGCGATAGCCCTGCAGCTATGCGTTATACCGAAGCACGTCTGCGCAAAATTTCGGAAGACATGCTGGTGGACATCAACAAAGACACAATTGATTTCCAGCTCAACTTTGACGACACAATGAAAGAGCCAACTGTATTGCCTACCCGCATACCTAACCTTCTCGTGAATGGCTCATCGGGTATCGCTGTAGGGATGGCTACCAATATGGCTCCACACAACCTGACAGAAGCTGTTGATGGTATCATTGCTTACATCGACGACAATGATATTGAGATTTCAGAACTTATCAAATACATAAAAGCCCCGGATTTCCCAACCGGAGGAATCATACAGGGAATTGCAGGTGTTAAAGAAGCTTTCGAAACCGGTAGAGGACGAATAGTCGTACGCTCGAAAGTGGAAATAGAAACTGATGCTCAGGGACGCGACAAAATAGTAATCAACGAAATTCCATATCAGGTTAACAAGGTAGAACTAATCAAAGCAATCGTTGCTTTGGTTGAAGACAAGAGAATTGAAGGCATTTCGCATATCAATGATGAATCGGACCGCGAAGGTATGCGCATTGTAATTGATGTAAAACGCGATGCCAATTCGAATGTACTTTTGAACAAGCTATTCAAAATGACAGCCTTGCAGTCTTCGTTCAGCGTCAACAATATTGCCCTTGTACACGGACGTCCACGCATGTTGAATCTGAAAGATATGATTCATTACTTCGTAGAACACAGACACGAAGTAGTGATCCGTCGTACCCGTTTCGAACTGGGAGAAGCTGAAAAACGCGCTCATTTACTCGAAGGATTCATGATCATTCTCGACAATCTCGATGAAGCAATTCGCATCATTCGCGAATCGAAAACTCCTGAAGAAGCCCGTACCAACCTGATGGAACGTTTCGGATTATCCGATATTCAGTCGCGTGCCATTGTCGAAATGCGTTTGCGCCAGCTTACAGGCATGGAGCAGGATAAACTGCGTGCCGAATATCAGGATGTATTGGCATTGATTGCCCATTTAAAAGAAATACTTGAAAGCAAAGACCTTCAGATGGCTATCATCAAAGAAGAATTGCTCGAAGTAAAAGCAAAATACGGTGACGTTCGCCGCACACAGATTGTATATTCGTCCGAAGAATTCAACCCCGAAGATTTCTATTCAGACGATGAAATGATCATTACCATTTCGCACCTCGGCTATATTAAACGTACAGCACTGACAGAATTCAGGGCTCAAAACCGTGGTGGTGTAGGTTCGAAAGGCGGCAATTCCAGAGAAGAAGATTTTATCGAGTATATTTATCCGGCATCGATGCACAACACGATGTTGTTCTTCACACAAAAGGGTAAATGTTTCTGGCTGAAAGTGTACGAAATACCTGAAGGTACAAAAATATCGAAAGGACGTGCAATACAGAACATGCTGAACATTGATCCGGACGATAAGGTAAATGCATTTATTCGCGTCAAAGGACTCAACGATGCCGAGTACATCAATTCGCATTATCTGATTTTCTGTACCAAAAACGGAGTCATCAAAAAAACATCGCTTGAAGCTTATTCACGTCCACGTCAGAATGGAGTAATTGCCATTACAATTCGTGAGGACGATCAGGTAATACAAGTACGCCTGACAGACGGAAACAATGATGTGCTCATGGCTAACCGCAATGGTCGCGCTATCCGTTTCCACGAATCGAAAGTGCGTGAGATGGGTCGTACCGCCACTGGTGTACGCGGCATGTTGCTCGACGAAGATGGACAGGACGAAGTCGTTGGCATGATTTGTGTAAACAAGGATTCAGACGAGACTGTAATGGTAGTTTCGGAACAAGGTTACGGCAAACGTACTTTGCTTGATGAACGCGACGAAACAGGCAATATAATGCACGACGAAACAGGCGAGCCAATTGCAGTTTACCGTGTTACGAACCGTGGTGGAAAAGGTGTGAAAACAATGAACATCACCGAAAAAACAGGAAAACTTGTTTCTATCAAAAGTGTTACCGACGAGAATGACCTGATGATTATCAACAAATCAGGAATTACAATTCGTCTGAAAGTTGCCGACATTAGAGTTATGGGACGCGCTACTCAGGGAGTTCGACTAATTAATCTTGAAAAACGAAACGACGAAATAGCCTCGGTTTGCAAGGTTCTATCGGAAGCCGATGAGGAAGAGATTACCGAAACTGAAATCGTAAATTCCGAAACAATCGACGATGCTGATTTTAATGTAGCAGCTGAAAATGAATCGGAAGAACCAATACAAGAATAAAAGCGCAAATTTAAAAAATCGCCTGAGTTGACTTAAATCAACTCAGGTATAAATAAAAACAGAAACTCAACAAAAACATTATTTGTCATGAAAAAAACTATTTTATCCATGTTTTTGGTTATGTCAGTAACCTTTACATTTGCTCAAAAAGCCAATGTATCCAAAGCCAAAAACAAAGCTCTAATGGAGACCCCGGATTTTGCCGGAGCAAGAGAACTTATTAAACCCGCTCTTACCGAAGAGACTACAAAAGATCTTGCGAGCACCTGGCACACAGCCGGATTGATTGGTTACAAAGAAAATGAAAATCTCACAAACAAAGCGCTCCTGGGCCAAACAGTTGATCCTGATGTAAAAGGAAAAGCTATTATGGAATCGTATGACTATTTTATTAAAGCTTATGAACTTGATGGGTTACCTGACGCCAAAGGCAAGGTAAAACCAAAATTTCAGAAAGACATCAAAGCTAAAATTAAAGAGTACTACACAACTCAACAAAATTTGATTGCCTATGGTGCACACCTTTTCGAAAAGAAAAACTACGATGAAACCATCCGCGTTTTCGAAACTTATCTTGGCATTCCAGCTTTGAAAATGATGAACAACGAGTTGAAACCAGATTCGAACTATTACATGATTAAATACTACACTGCCATTGCAGCTACAAATGCCGAAAAGCATGAAAAAGCAATTGCATTGTACGAAGACTTGAGAGATGATGGTTACGAAGAAAGTACTGTTCATCAATTACTTTACGAAGAATATGTAAAAGTAAAAGATACAGTAAACTATGTGAAAGTGCTGAAAGCCGGTTTCGAAAAATTCCCACAGGAAGCATGGTTCTTACAGAATTTGATCAACTATTACATCTTTACAAATCAGTCGAAAGAAGCGCTTATTTATTTGAACAACGCTATCGAACGGGAACCAAACATTGCACAATACTACTATGTAAAAGGCAACCTGACTGAAAGCATGGGTGATCTTGAAGAAGCACGTAAGGCTTTCGACAAATCGCTTGAATTAGATCCTAAATTTGCAGATTCATATGCCGGAATCGGACGTTTGTATTACAACAAAGCTGTGAAAATGGCCGACGCTGCCAACGATATCAAAGATATCAAATTATACAATGCAGCTAAGAAAAATGCAGATGCAGTTTTTGTAGAATCAATTCCTTTCTTTAAAAAAGCAGCCGAAATGAAACCTGAGGAAATGGAGTACAAACGTACACTCAGAACTTTATATTACCGTCTGAAAATGGATAAAGAATTTGATGCCATCGACAAAGAAATGAATCAATAATCAACTCATATTTCTATAAAAAAAGCACGTGCATTGATTTGCACGTGCTTTTTTGTTTTTGCGAACCTTCGTACGCTATTCAATAAAATTATCCTTTCAATTGATTGTAAATCATTTCGTACGTAGGCGTAGATATGCCATGCTTCCTCCCAAGTTCAATCACAATCCGGGTAAGCGTATCCAGTTCGGTATTGCGCCCTGCTTTGAAGTCGCTGTGCATCGATGAGGTAGTACCAAAAGGCAAACGCTCGATGTGACGCACAGTCGTTTCAATAATATCCTGTTCGAATTCAACACCTTCGGCAGCAGCCACCGCAGCGACCTCTTTCATAAATGCCATCGTTATCGGTCTTAGTTTTTCATCGGCAAGCACATCGCGAAAACCCACATTAAAGCAGGATGTAAGTGATGCAGTAGTGGATATAAAAATAAACTTGCGCCAGATGACTGATCTTATATTTTTACTCAGATGCACTTTTATTCCGGCCTCTTTCATTAGCTTCTCCATAAACAGCAATCGTTCGGAACCTGCATTTTGTTCGTATCCGAAAAAGAGGTCGTGTAATCCCCCAGAACTTTCTACCACTCCTGGTTCGTTCAGTCGGCCTACTATATAAACACAGCCCTGCCACACTTCGGTAGCAGGCAACAAAGCACGTATTCTCTCGCTGATATCGGCACCGTTGAGAAGCGGTAGAATCACAGTTTCACTTCCAATGCAGGGTTTCATTTGTTCTATTGTGGCCTGAAGATCGTAACTTTTTGTACACATGATCAGGTAATCTGCTTTTCCTATTTCCTCAACATTATCGGTAGCCAGAGTTGGATGTGCAACAAAGGAACTTGTTTCAGTAATCACCTTCAAGCCCTGCTCCTGTATCTTTTTTAAATGAGCTCCACGCGCCACAAAATAAACTTCAATATCTTGATTTGCAGCATAATGGGCTGCCATCAGTCCCCCATAGTACCCTCCTACTCCTCCGAGTCCTGCAATTGCTATCTTTGTCGTCATATTTGATCTTAGTTTTATTTTATTTGCAAAGATACTTTTTTTAAAATAAAGTTCTTTTGTAAAAAAAAGAAAAACCTCAAAAACGCTTAACGCTTCTGAGGTTTAAAAAAAACAACAATCAAATTAAAAAAAAATCGTTTATCGACCCGACTGAACAATGTGATTTCTCAATTCATTATTAAAACTTTCATTTTCAATCAAGTCCTCCATATTCAGGTGCAAGCGGAATCTCCAGCTGAATTTTGAATTAGAGGGCACATTGATACGCTCATCATGTGGATTTTCGCGACGCACAGCATCCGAAATGCTCAGTAAGTCCTGCATTTGGAAAATAGCCCACATAGCAGGCGAATATAAATGCTGCAACAGAATATCCCTGCAAATCCACCAATCGCAGAAATATGGCGCTTCGCCCCAATGTCCGAGCTGCGTATTATAAAAACGTTGCGTAACTCCTCTGTCTTCTTCCCACCAACCTCTTATAGTACTCATATCGTGCGTCGAAGGTGTTACCACCGAAAGATAAGGCGCATCGGCAGGATGGAAAAATTCAATTTTATCCGACTTAGGAGCACGTTGCACTTCGAGACTCAGTATACCAAGCTCCTTCATAACCGTTGTCACACAATTCGTCATCATGCCTAAATCCTCACCACAAATCAACATATTGGTTGCACGCTTCAGCGCCGGGAGTTTTTCCATGCCCGACTGATACCAGTGTGCATCCTGTCGGCGATAGAAATAATCGACATAAAGTTCGCGAATTTTATTTTTTGTATAATCATCCAAATCCTGAAACGAGCGCAGACTATCGATACCATAACGTGGATAAAATTGCGAGCCATTGGAACCTTCCACTTCGAAAAACAGAACATTCGAAATCAAATCGAACAAACCCCATTTTACTCTTTCTGATATCTTTCCTTCTTCAAACATTTTTTCCACATTCAGCTGACTCTGGTAAGGTGTTTTTAAACGCAACACCCAACCATCTTCAATCTGCAGACAATTGGCCTTTACCCACGTGGCTTCTTCTCCGAAGAAATCCCATAATATCGCATCGGTAATGTAGGGTTTACAAAAACGATTGTAGTCGAACCATATACCTTTCTCGGCAAACTCATTGATATGAATGGGCGTAGATGGATACAAATGCCCCATAATACCTTCGACCTGCATAAGCGGAATTTGCCAGATACGGAAAAAACCTAAGATATGGTCGATGCGGAAGGTGTCGAAATAATTGGACATCTGCGCAAAACGCTTTTTCCACCAGTCGAAATCAGTACGTTTTATTGTTTCCCAATTGTAAGTCGGCAGTTCCCAGTTCTGACCTTTTATGGCAAACATATCGGGCGGAGCGCCTGCCTGCATATGCATATTGAATAACTCGGGCGACACCCAGGTGTCCACACTATTCCGATTTACGCCAATCGGGATATCACCTTTGAGCACTATGCCATGTGCATGCGCATAATTATGTGCATTTGTAAGTTGCACATGCAAATGATACTGAATAAAATAGTTGACTGCTACATTGTCAAAATCTTCACTTTCGGGCGAGGTGAATCCTGCAATTTTCGCTTTATCGAACTGCGAAAACTCTTTCCATTGCCTGTAATCGGGCGTACCGAATCTGTCGCGTAAAACGCAATAAGCAGCATAAGGCACCAACCAGAATTCATTTTTCTCAAAGAAAGCAAGAAAATCTTTATTCTTGAGAAATTTATCTTTTTGTATCAGATAAACTTCGCGTGCATACTGAAGTTTAAAATCCACCACATCGAGAAAAGCAATCAGCTCCAATGCATTGAGTTCAGCCTGTTTCTCTTTGTACTCCTTTTGCAGCGGATGCGCAGCAGGCAGTTTCCCTATGGCCGGAAGATTCAGAAACAGCGGATTGAGCGCAAAAGCCGAAATAGCAGCATAAGGCAGTACGTCGGCATCGGTATGCGTCCCAATTGTATCGTTGAGCGGTAACACCTGAATGAGTTTGAGCCCTGCTTTTTCGGCCCAGTCCACCAATAAAGTGATATCGCCAAAATCGCCCACCCCAAAACTCTTGCGTGTACGGATACTAAAGACAGGCAGTCCTACTCCTGCACCACGCCAGGTTTGCGACTGCAGGCGAACAAAACCATCGTCGAGATGAACCACCGTTTTTTTCGAATTAAGGTTAGGCGCTACTCTATCGGGTCCCGATTCGAAATAGTTGAATTTTTTGTCCTCCGGATCGTAAAGTCCGTATTTATAATGTGCATCTCCCTGCATTTTACTCAGGTCAATCTCAGTTTGCCAATAGCCATCCTTTGTTTTACGGAGCAGCACAGGTTGAGCCGTGGACCATTCGCCCATAGTTTTGCTGTTGCCCACCACACATATGGCCTGATTACGGGGAATAAGCGGCGCTTTTACCCTGAATATATGTGTATATTTTTTAGATGACAATGCTGATTCCACCTCATGTTCGTCGCGCAAAAGCACTTCGGCAAATGGAGCTGTAAGAAAAGTATTTTCGATAAAAGCAGGAGAATTCCACTGGTCGAAACAGAAAAAATGATCTGCCACAGGTTTATCGATGTCAATATTCCTGTCATCGCCACATTCATGCGTATATTGAGCGTTTTTTTCGTTGAATATAATGTATTTATAGTTGAAATTGAACGGCTCGTTGCTGTTTAGTTTTACATCTATTTCGCCCACCCAGTCACCACCATTTTTATACTGAAGCGATAAGGATTTCGATAGTTCGCCATTACCAAGTTCGGGCAGATTACCCGAAACCAGCAAGCGCTGCCCCCACTGAGTGAAATAGGAGATTTTGAAGTGTATCTTCATAGCATGTTGTATTTTAGTCAATTATAGGATTAACTCTTGAAACGTAATTCAAAAGTACTTTTATTTATACAAATATAAATTCCTATCGATTAGAAATATGCAATATTTGATTTCAAACGTTTGCGGAAAACCCGAAACGGGAGTCAAAAGTACAAAAAAAGTGCTTCATTTTCGAAGCAGCAGATGTTTTGCACAGCCAGGTATCGGGAGGTTTTCGTCGAATATTTATACTTATAAATATTCATTCAACTTTTAGTTTTATTTCTATTACTTTTTAAAATATATTTCCGTACTTTTGCAGAAAATTCTGTAAAACTAAAAAACAGATCCATTCTATGACAGCATCTAATGCTCCTTTCAAGATTTTTTCAGGTACAAACAGCAGATATTTAGCCGAAAAGATCTGTAAAAGTTTAAATTGTCCGCTTGGAAATATGAAGATCGAACATTTCTCCGACGGTGAATTTTCGGTTTCATTCGAAGAATCGATTCGCGGACAATACATTTATTTGGTTCAATCCACTTTCCCGAACTCCGACAATTTAATGGAATTACTATTGATGATCGATGCGGCCAAAAGAGCATCGGCCTACAAGGTTATAGCGGTAATCCCTTACTATGGCTGGGCGCGACAGGACAGGAAGGACAAACCACGTGTTTCAATAGGTGCTAAGTTAATAGCCGATATGCTCAGTGTAGCAGGTGTGGACCGTATTATCACCATGGACCTGCACGCCGACCAGATACAGGGATTTTTCAACATTCCGGTGGATCACCTGTATGGTTCTACTATTTTTGTTCCTTACATTAAATCGCTGAAACTTAAAAATCTTGTGATTGCTTCGCCTGATGTGGGAGGAACAAAACGTGCCGGATCATATGCCAAACATCTGGAAGTACCTATGGTACTGGGACACAAAACCCGCGAAAAAGCAAATGTAGTGGGCGAAATGCGTATTATCGGGGATGTAATGGGAAAAGATGTAATTATTGTTGACGACATGGCCGACACAGCCGGAACGCTATGCAAAGCAGCCAACCTGATTATGGAAAATGGCGCGAACAGTGTAAGAGCCATTGTTTCGCATGGTGTAATGTCGGGAGATGCCATCGACAACATTATGGCTTCGTCGCTTACCGAGATTGCGTTTACCGATTCTATCCCTTTCGACTGCAGCAAATGTTCGAAAGTAAGAATTCTGACGATTGCCGATATGTTTGCCGAAACTATTTTCCGCGTTCAGGAGCATAAATCAATCAGCGAACAATACCTGCTGTAATTACCGCATAAAAAGTTATACAAAACTTACATAGAATCAAAGACTCCCGACTGGATATTCAGTCGGGAGTCTTTGTTTTGTTTGCTTACTTTTTATCGGTAATGCCGTACATTGCTGATCTGAGTAAATTGTAAAAAAAACTCCCGTACATATTGATTTTGTACGGGAGTTGTTTTTATTTTACAATTCGAAAAACGTTATTGTTTCACAATCACATTTTTTATTTCCCAACTTGCAGATTCAATATCGGAACATAAATATTTAAATGCGAATTTAAAGGTTTTGATTCCAGTAAACTTAGCAGGAACAACTATATTTCCGGCATTTACGAAAGTCCAGTTGGCACCGTTAGGATAGGTCGGGATGGACACTTGCTCCCAACTTGCTCCATCATTGGCCGACAGCCATAAAGTATGGTTTGTTTGCAAGTTTGCTAAAGCCCCTTTATTTATGGTATGGTCAAATGTGATTTTCACATCTGTTTTTCCGGTCAAATCAATGGAAGGTGAGATTAACCAATCTTCGTTTGCATTACTTTTACTATTGGCGAAACCTGACATTAAAGCATATTTGTTTGATGCATCAACCCTCCATGTTTGTGCTCCTACTTTACTGTCAGTAGTGAATTTACCTAGCGTTTCGTCAAAGGCTTCAACAAAAATAAAGTCTGAAGGTACCCCTTCCTGAACTAAGAAGTTTCTCACTTCCCAAGTTCCGGCTTTTGCTGAAGTTGATAAATATTTAAGTGCTACTGTAATTGTATCACCAGCATATTCAGTTAAATTTATCTCACCAGAATTTTTAAAATCCCATGAACTTGCATTTGAAAACGGAAGTGGAGTCTTTATCAAAGACCATGTAGCGCTGGATGGACTTCCTTCTTCGTAATTTCTCGAAACCCAAACTGTGGCATCAATTTTTGGATTTGTAAAATACCGAACAACATGGTCGAAACTTAATTTTGCAGTAGTAACTTTAGTCAAATCTATTTGAGGAGAGATTAACCAATCTTCGTTTGCAAGATTAGATGAACCAACAAAACCAGACATTTTTATATATGTTCTATCCATTCCCCATTCCTGATCACCCAATACATTGATTGTAACAAATTTTCCCTTTGAAGTTAAAAACAATTCAGAGAAAGGTAGTGTCACAGGTTTTCTATCCTTAATTATAAGGTTTTTCACTTGCAGAATTCCGGAATTACTTTCGGTAGAAACATATTTTAATGCTACAAAAACTTTTTTCCCTTTATATGCTTTGAGCGAAATATCTCCCGAATTAATCATATTCCAATCCACAGTATTTTTTAAAGGTTCGGTAGGATTAATTTGTTTCCAAATGCCATTTATTGTTTTTACCGAAGGGTTGTAATCTTCAGAAAGCCAAATGGTAAAACCTGACACAATATTTGAAAAATTTCGTGCTGCATAATCAAAAGAAATAACAGATGTGGATGTAGAAGGTAAAGTAACGGGAGCTGAAATCACCCAATCTTCGTTCGCTTTTCCCTCGGCATTGGTTTTACCATCCATCATAATGTACTTGTACTTTGAATACGCCCATCCTGCTTCGCCCTGAACATTTATAGTTACAAAATTTCCAAATCCATTTTCAAATGTTTCAGCTAATGTATAATCGTTTGTTTCGGTAGCCTTATAGGTTGGAGTTGGTGGAGCATCAATTTCGTTGTCACACCCGAAAAATAGAATTGTTATAAGTAAAGCTACAAGTATATATATATGTTTTGTTTTCATTGTCTTATTATATTTAGCATTAAACTTATTTTGACAAGTTATTGAGATAAGACTCATAACCTTTACCTAAATCATTTATCGCTCTTAATGTCAACTGATGATATATTTTAGAATTATCTAACGTTACATCTTTATCATTGTACCAGCCAACAATAGCGGTAATATTACCTACGGTTGAGCGCTCAGGTAACCTGTTTTTGGCAAATTTTGAATATTCGCTTGTTGCAACAAAAATTGAACCTGTTCCATCTTTAATTTCACGGGACTGAGGAAATCCAACACCATTTGTTGATGGAGCGAAAATTTTCAAAGAGTCAACGGTAATTTCTTTAGGTTTACCAAAATCGGCGCCATAACCTGTAAAATAAGCGTTTTTAATACAAACTAATTTATTATGCATAGCAGTTCCACCATTAAGAATCTCACTGATAGTAACCGTGTCAACCATCTGCGCTAATCTCTTTACAGCATATTTTCCAGCTTGTGTCCTTTTAATAAATGCCGGATAAGGAATACGACCAATTTCATATCCTACTTTTCCTGATTCTGTTTTGTAGAAAGGAGTTCCCAGTTGTAACATATCAGCATATCTGCCAATTGCAAGTCCCCTGCAATTGATAGCGACAACCTGACCCAAAGGGAAAATTGCACTTAAATTACCGGCATCGACCGAAATTTTTATAGCTTTACCTGAAATTGAATCCTGAACAACCATGTATTTATAGATATTCCCCTCATTATCGTTGGAAGTGACTACACCTGAAATAATCACATCTTTGTTTGATGGAATTGTATCTACACTAAACAAACCGGGAATACGTGTAGGTAAATCACCTATAGGAGATACATAAGTTTTAATAAGTGAGTCGATAGTGTAATTCGCCACCAAATTCCCCGATACTTTTTCAGCTACGGGGTCAAAATCCCCATAACAACTTCCGAGAAACAATGTGCTAACAGTTAAGAAAGCAGCAATAATATTATTGAGTTTCATATATTATGTTTTTGATTTGATTAAAATTTGTAAGATATCGTTGCAAAATAATTCGCTCCTAATGCATAATAATATTTCGTAGGAAATTTATAAACATTACCTGTTACAGCATTGTCATCATACGGAATACGTGCCTGTTGGAAACCACCGGTGATAAGCTTTGAATTTAAAATATTATTTGCGCTAATGTTGAAATTTAATGAATGGCGGTTTTTAAGATAAACAACTTTACCAAGCGAAAAGTCGAGCATAAAACCAGCTTTTAATTTTTCCTGAGTTGCCAATGAGTTATATAAAAATTCATTGCTATAAAGCGCCAGGTATTTCTTTGTAAAACGAAGTGGAGCTACATCCACATAATTATTATCAAAATAGTTAAGAGCAACTCCAACAAACCACATTTTAGGATGGAAATAATCCAATGCGATACTACCAGCCGTCTGGGGACCGGTTGACAACTTCAATCCTTTCAACATAACATCATCTTCAATGTCTTTAAATGCTCCATTTTCAGGACTTAGAATGCCTTTTACACTGTCTGTATAAACATATTCAGCAATTGTACCTGCCAATGACAAGGTAAAACTACTGTTTAACTTAACCGCAATTCCGGCTTCTATTCCTTTATATGATTTGTTGATATTTGTAAGTGAATGATTTACAAAAGTACGATAACTATCATCGTAATACGAAGAAAGCTCAACGCCATCTTTAATAGTTGTGTTAAACGCTGAAATTCGACCTTTTACAGATTTATAATTAAAATTATATGCTATATCGACAGTATACACTTTCTCCGGAGCTAACCCTTTTACAAAAGTATCTTTAATTCTTGGCGAAACATAGGCATTATTAGGAATGGGCGAACGAAGTTCATAAAGCGAATTAACCGACAACTTATTACGATTATCGATGATGTATGAAGCTCCAAGTTTAAATGAAGGTGTAAATTTCGACCATTTTTGACCTCTTCCATAAGATTGAACGTTATCAACCGCAGCACGTCCGTTTTCCATTTTACCAAACCGACTAAATTGAGTGTATGTTAGTTTGGCAGCATAATAAAGTTCGAGCTGAGACAATTTCCACTCGTTTTGAGCAAATACATTTGCAGTGTAAATATCTAAATTATAATTATATCCAAAAACATCTCCCTGTTTAATTACCCGATTTGGGTTCCTTAAATCGTTTTGAACAATTTTTGCATCTTTACCGAGTAAGGTTCCGGTTAAATCCCGATCGGCAAATTGGTCAATGTCAATCCACTGATTGGCACCTAATAAATCATCCATCGTTTTGTAGTGAATTCCTTTCGAGTATTTAGCATCGACGCCGGCTGTTATTTTCAAATACCTGTTGAATTGATTTGTATAAACCGAATTCAAAGCTGTTTCCATCAAATCATTGTGTCTTCTTTCTAAAGCGTATTTAGCATTTCCTGTAGGGTTAGCTAAGTTATTGCGGTAATTGGCCTGATAAAGCGAATCCCAGCTAATCTGAGTGTATAGAGGATCGCGTTTGTGCCACGCGTTAGTCAATTCATTTATCATGTCCTGATTTGGGTTGCCATTAATATTTCCATCTAATCCAACCTGACCATCGTATTGAAAACTTGGCAAATTACGATAATAATCAGGGCGTGGATCGGGAGCATTGAAAAATGTAAGAGCCGAATTGCTGTACATACTATAATGAAAAGCTGCACCAGTTTTTATTTGTTGATTTTGGTCAATTTTGAAATCATGACTAAAAATAAGCGTCGGGTCAAAACTTTTTACAACGCGAGAGTTTCTTTTTTCACCTTCCTGATAACCCCAATATGAATTATAATAAATTGAATTTGCAAGGTAATATGTTTCTTGAGTTGCAGGAGAACTTTGTCCTCTTTGTGTTGGGGCTCCGAAAGTTGCCAGCGAAATAGAATGCTTCTCATTAAATTTCTTTTCAGCTGATAAAAAATAAGCTCCAGAGTTATAAAAAGTACCTTCATTGATTCCTTCGTGGGCATATCGTATTACACCTGAAGCCGCAAAAGCCCATCCGTTATTCATCATTCCTGTGGAATGCAAGAATGAAACCCGATATTTGTATGAACGGTTCGAAAGCGCCATACCTACCTTTGATCCTGTAGGGAGTGCGCTGGGTCGGGTATTAATATTTGTACTTCCTCCGATACTTCCAAATGAATAAGAGTTGGGTTGGATTCCATCAAATTCATCTTTTACTTTTGTCACATCATTCAATCCGCCCAACATGGAATAATTAAAACCACCCCGCTCAAGTCCGTTGAAATTTACGCCATTAATATATGTCAATTCATAAGATTGCTCGTAACCTCGAATATTAAAACGCATAGGACTAAATGAATACGAAGCTTTATTAGTATATACATCTTTCGAAGACAACAATGAAGATGATCCTCTTCCCGATCCATTATCGTTATCACTCAACTCATTTTCATTGATTTGAACTACAATATCAGATTTGGCTTCTTCTATGGCATCAACTACTAAATATATAACTCCTAAATCAGTTTCTGTGTCTTTTGCGAGTTTTACAAGTTTTATCTGCTGAAAATAACCTTGTTTCGAAATGCTTATTTCTTCATCTCCCGATTCGATATAACTTAATAAAAATTCTCCTTTGGCGTTGGTTTGGGATGAAATATTTTGCTGAAGTAAAGTGATTTTTGCCCCCTGAAGAGGATCTTCACTTCCGGCAATTTTCACTATGCCTTTGACTCTTGTCTGAGCCAAAGCACTTGTAACCGCCATTACAGATACTAAAAGTATCAACGAAAGTTTTCTCATACTAATGATTGTAATTTATTTGTTTTGATTTTTTTAAGCGTCACTTTCTTCGATCCGAAAAAAGGGCGTGCAATTTAGCATCTTTTTGCCAATTAAGTATCAACTTTTTATTTAAATTTTCTATTTCTATGCAATTTACCAGCAATTTATTGATATTTTCCAAACCTGCTATTGCTTTTACGCTGATAAACAACAGCTTGATTCTTCATTACTTTAGAAATAAAACACTATCAGATCAGTAATTGTTTTAGAGATTATACTGTATGAAATGCTCCGTTTTCGATTCATGCTCTGTGGAAACAGTAAATATTTGCAGGCATTGTTTTTTTCTCTCATATTTTTTTCTCACTTTTGTTGCCCCATTTAATTTATGTACTGAACAAAGTATTCAGAAAAGCTTATTAAAAAAAATAAAAGTCAAAATGAAAGTAATAAAATTAAGGTTCAAAACAGCGTTTGCCCTTGCATTAGCACTGACTGTTGCTATGTCCTGTTCGTCCAAAAAAGATGTAGCCGGGCAAACAGCGGAAACTAAAAATGTAAAAGTTCAACTCAGTGCTGTTGGTTTTTACAATCTTGAAAACCTGTTCGACACCATCGATAACGAAAACAATGATGCCGAATACCTGCCTAATGGAGCCAATAAATGGGGCAGCATGAAGTACAATGCCAAGTTAAAGAACATGTCGTACGTTATTTCTCAGATGGCCATCGACAACACTCCTGCCGGTATAGCGCTTTTGGGCGTTTCGGAAATTGAGAACCGCGGCGTACTCGAGGATTTGGTGAAACAACCGGCCCTCAAAGATCGCTCGTTACAAATTGTGCATTACGATAGTCCCGACCGCCGTGGTGTGGATGTGGGCTTGCTTTACAATCCGAGACTTTTCACGGTTTCGAATAGTAAATCCTACCGTTTATATACCGACGACCCTAATTTTTTGACAAGAGACCAACTCATGGTAAGCGGATATCTGCAAGGAGAAAAAGTACATGTAATTGTAAATCACTGGCCATCGCGCAGTGGAGGCGAAGAACGTTCGCGTTCCAAACGCAATGCTGCTGCCGGATTGACCCGTTCTATCGTCGACTCGCTGTACAAAGCGGACCCAAAAGCCAGAATCATTGTGATGGGTGACCTTAACGACGATCCGTTCAACGAAAGTTGTGCTACCATACTGGGCGCTAAAAAAGTGAAAGAAGAAGTAAAACCCGGCGATTTGTACAATGTTTTTTGGAAAACACTTGAAAAAGGAATGGGAACTCTCTCGTACAACGACCAGTGGAATCTTTTCGACCAAATCATCATTTCACACGAACTTGCCAACGGAAGTAAAGATCAGCTGCATTTCTGGAAATCGGAAATCTTTTACCGCAACTTCCTTATCCAGCAGGAAGGCCGCTACAAAGGAACACCACTGCGCACCCACAGTGGCGGAGTGTGGCTCAACGGATACAGCGACCACTTGCCTACACTTATTTATCTTGTGAAACCAATAAAATAAGAAAAGGGTAAATCAATCATTTTTGCAGCTGGCAGTACAATGTCAGCTGCTTTTTTTTGAAGCGATCAGTTGTTTCGATTTTTCGTACACAAACACGTTCATAAGCATCAACAACAAAAAGTAGCTGAAATCCTCTATCGGGATATCGAAAAGGCGTATATTACTGAAAACATTCCCGTTGTATTCCACCACAGGTAAAGCTGTGAGCAACCCATTTACAATAAACATAGGCACACACGCAACCAGAAATGCAATAAGAAAATGGGTAAGATGTTTTTGAAAAGAAGGAACATTCAGTACAAAAATTAAAAATACTATGTTCGACGACAAATTAATGAAAGTATACCATTTGCCAAAAGAGAAAAGCACAAGCACAAAAAACACAAGCACCAGCAAATAAAGAAAAATCCGTACAGATTTCTGAAGATCAATCTTGTGAAGATAGAATTTCACCACTTCGTAAACAAAAACACTACAAAAAGGAATAACTACAAAAAAGAGCCATTCCTCCAGAGGCAACCCCAGCAGTCGCGGTCCGAGAATGAATTGATCGTTGAACGACCAAAAGCCCAGCTTTGTAAACAAGGCATCCCAAACAATAAAGAACAAACCGGGAATAACGATAGCTATCCCAAGCGCTTTCCATTGTTTATAATAACCAACGTTTCGCTCGAAACTAAACACAAAAGGGAAAAAAACACTTCCAAACATCAAAGCAAAATAAGTATAATTTGAACTCCACATAAGTAAAAGTTGAACTGATTTTTTTACAATATAAAAACAAGAACTTATCTGTATTTGTTTATAAAACAATTACTTCTTTTTTAAACTACTTTTTGGTGGAAAACATGAAAAACACAGGCGTTATCGTAGCTTTGGCTATCATTTTAAGTTGGTCGGCTCATTTACTGTATGTGCTGCTTTATCAGGCTGTAGATGTTCTCGACTTTTGGTTTTGGTTTCATATTTTACTTCAAACATGGCTTTTCACAGGATTGTTCATTACAGCCCACGATGCCATGCACTGCACAGTGAGCCCGAACAAAAGACTGAATGATGCACTCGGGTTCATTTGTACCTTTCTGTTTGCGGCTATGTATTATCCTAAGCTACTTGCCAAACATCATTTGCATCATCAGCATCCGGGTACCGAGTCCGATCCCGATTACAAAACAGGCAATCAGAATTTCTTCGCCTGGTGGTTTTCGTTTCTCAAACAATATATTACTGTGTGGCAAATACTTATTATGGCATTGCTTTTCAACGTATTACTTTTGTGGTTCGACGAGTGGCAACTCATCTCTTTTTGGGTCATTCCGGCCATTGCGGCTACTTTTCAGTTGTTTTATTTTGGTACTTTTGTGCCCCATCATTTACCGCATACGCCCGATATGCTTCCGCATAACTCGCGCACACAGCGGAGGAACCATTTATTCGCGCTTATGAGCTGCTATTTTTTTGGCTATCATTCCGAGCATCATGCTTCTCCACACACGCCATGGTGGAAATTGTATCAGATAAAAGACAAAAGAATAAGAGCCGCCTGACAACATATATAAAAAAATTAGTTACTTTTGTATTCAATCAATACATTCGGTTTATTATGGAATATCCTACTTTGCAAGGAAAACTTATCATGCCTGAATACGGGCGAAACATACAACAAATGATTACACACGCGCTTTCGATAGAAAACCGCGAAGAAAGAACACGTTGTGTGCAAACAATTATCAACATCATGGGAAATATGTTTCCCTACCTGCGTGATGTGAACGATTTCAAACACAAACTGTGGGATCACGTGGCCATCATGTCCGATTTTAAGCTCGATATTGATTTCCCTTACGAAATTGTTCAGGCCGAAAACCTGTATACCCGACCAGAAACAATCCCTTATAAAAATTCACGCATACGTTATCATCACTACGGCCGCACACTCGAAGAAATGATAGAGAAAGTGGGTGACTATCCTGATGGGGAAGATAAAAACGAATTGATAAGACTGATTGCCAACCAAATGAAAAAATGCTTCCTCACCTGGAACAAAGAAGTAGTAGACGACCGCAAGATATTTGATGATTTGCGGGAATTATCGCATGGCAAGCTCGACATTTCGGAAGATTTCCTTAAACTTGTTGAATCGAGAGATGTGCTTCACAACAAGAAGAACAAACTGAAAAAGAAATAAACAGACAAAAAAGAGCTTGTTGCTTTCTGGCTCATGGCTATAGTGTTTCGGCAGAACAAATTGTAACTGATAAAATCATAGATATTTTTAAAATGGCATCGTTTAGAATTGAAGGAGGACATAAACTGAGAGGAGAAATCATACCTCAAGGTGCTAAAAACGAAGCATTGCAAGTGCTTTGTGCTGTTCTACTGAGTCGGGAAACAATCACTATCAACAATGTACCCGACATTCTCGATGTAAACAATCTGATCCATCTGCTGATGGACATGGGCGTTGAAGTAAAAAAAATAAATGCCGGCACCTTTACTTTCAATGCTAAAAACATCGACCTTCAATACCTCGAAACAGAAGATTTTTACAACAAAAGCGCTGCTTTACGTGGTTCGGTAATGATTGTTGGGCCACTGGTGGCTCGCTTTGGAGTAGCCATGATTCCCAAACCCGGTGGCGACAAAATAGGACGCCGACGTCTGGACACACATTTCCTGGGCATACAAAAACTTGGCGCCGAATTCAATTACGATCCCAACAAAAAACAATATAAAATATCGGCAAAAAAACTGACTGGTTGCTACATGTTGCTCGACGAAGCTTCGGTTACCGGTACAGCTAACATCCTGATGACTGCCGTACTGGCCGAAGGAACAACAACAATTTATAATGCCGCCTGCGAACCTTATCTTCAGCAATTGTGTAAAATGCTGAACAAAATGGGCGCTAAAATCTCAGGTGTAGGTTCGAACCTGCTTACTGTAGAAGGTGTTACTTGTTTAGAAGGTTGCGAGCACACCATTTTGCCCGATATGATTGAAGTGGGTAGTTTTATAGGAATGGCTGCCATGACAGGCTCCGAAATAACGATTAAAAATGTTTCGTACAATGATTTAGGAATCATTCCCGACAGTTTCCGCCGATTGGGCATACAGTTGGAGCAACGAAACGATGACATTTTTATTCCTGCACAGGACGGCTATGCCATCGAATCTTTTATCGATGGATCGATCATGACAATTTCGGACGCTCCCTGGCCGGGACTTACCCCCGACTTGCTCAGCGTTTTTCTGGTAGTAGCCGCCAAAGCGAAAGGCAGCATACTTATTCATCAAAAAATGTTCGAAAGTCGCTTGTTTTTTGTGGATAAACTCATAGATATGGGCGCTCAGATTATTCTTTGCGATCCGCATCGCGCCACAGTCATCGGATTGGGCGATCAGCTTCATTTGCGTGCTGCCACCATGAGTTCGCCCGATATTCGAGCAGGAATTGCACTTTTGATAGCCGCCATGGCTGCCGAAGGAATTAGTACTATCCACAACATCGATCAAATCGACCGTGGTTATCAGGAAATTGACAAACGCCTGAACTCGCTTGGCGCTAAAATAGAAAGAATATAATTGATTTACTCAAACAAAAAATATCGTTTATTATTCACCCGAAAAAATACTAAACTTATGTTAGACAAAAAAATTGTTGACTTACTAAACAGTCAGATAAACAAGGAATTTTACTCGTCGTTTCTTTATCTCGACATGTCGAACTATTACTACGATAATAGTTTAAATGGATTTGGAAACTGGTTTGGAATTCAAACACAGGAAGAATATGCGCACGCCATGCTATTCCTTAAATATCTTCAGAACAATGGCGAAAAAGTAGTACTCGATACCATCGAAAAGCCAGGTATAGAATTCACTAATTTCAAGCAGGCGTTGGATGCTGCATATGAACACGAATTATTTATAAGCAAATCTATCAACGACATTTATGGTGCTGCTTACGAACTCAAAGACTTCAAAACCATGCAATTCCTCGATTGGTTTGTAAAAGAACAGGGCGAAGAAGAAAAGAATGTCGACGAACTTTGCAAACGTTTCGAATTATTTGGAACTGATCCAAGAGGGCTTTACCTTATCGACAGCGAATTAGCTGCTCGTACCTATTCAGCGCCTTCGTTGGTGATTTAAAATGCAATAAATTTTATTTTATAGTAAGGGAACGGTAGGAAAAACATTTCCTGCCGTTCTTTTTTTTATAAAAATTTGAGTTGGAATTTTGCTTATTCCAAAATTTATTTCTAATCTTTGTATTCATCTGTTGTCCCATGAACGATTTATCACCTTACTATCATCTGGCGCGCGAATTTGCACTTTCCACCAATCGCAGTATCTTCCTTACCGGGAAAGCCGGAACAGGAAAAACTACCTTTTTGCATAAGCTAAAGAAAGAAACAAAAAAGCAAATGGCCATAGTGGCACCCACCGGAGTGGCTGCCATCAATGCAGGTGGCACTACAATGCATTCGTTTTTCCAACTGCCTTTAACGCCTTTTATTCCTACTGTAGAAGGGCGTAAAGAACTGATAGAAAAAACAAAAATGCAGGGCCAACGACGCAAAGTGATACAGGAACTGGAATTGCTTGTGATTGACGAGATAAGCATGGTACGCGCCGATGTATTGGATGCTGTGGATACAATTCTTCGACATTTCAGGTACCGACACACCGAAGCATTCGGAGGTGTGCAGGTTATTTTTATTGGCGATATGTTTCAGCTTTCGCCCGTAGCCATCGAAGAAGAATGGCGACTGCTATCGCCTTATTACAAAAGCCCATACTTTTTTCACAGTCAGGTCATCGCGCAGCAACAACCAGTTTATATTGAATTAGACAAAATATTTCGTCAGACAAATGCCGATTTTATCCGCGTGCTGAACGAAGTCCGGAATAACTGCCTCTCGGGCGCCGGACTACAATTGCTCCAAAGTCGCTATCAGCCTATGTTTGTTCCGCCCAAAGACGATACTTACATCACCCTCACAACGCATAACTACAAGGCCGAAAGGATGAATGCTGAAGAGCTGGCGCAACTCGAAGGGAAAAGCCATAGTTTCGAAGCCGATATAAAAGGTGATTTTCCTGAAAAGAGCTATCCCACCGATAAAAAACTTGTGCTAAAGGTGGGAGCAAAGGTGATGTTCATTAAGAACGACAGTGAAACCCCGCGCCGTTTTTTTAATGGTAAAATAGGGATGATCACAGCCTTTAATGATCACACTATAACAATCAAATGCCCCGAAGATACTGAGGAAATAGAATTGGGAAAAATGCTATGGGAGAACATCCGCTACTCTACCAACCCGGCCACCAAACAAATTGAAGAAGATACTCTCGGTACTTTTTCTCAGTTTCCATTACGCCTGGCGTGGGCCATTACCATTCACAAAAGTCAGGGACTCACCTTCGACAAAGCAATAATTGATGCCGGCGATGCTTTCGCTTCGGGGCAGGTGTATGTGGCCCTGAGCCGCTGCCGATCACTCGAAGGAATGGTATTGCTGAGTAGAATTAATCCTTACAGCATCGAAAACGACAAGCAGATTGTAGAACACGAACGCAATAAAATTCCGATTGAGGAACTTGAATATCAGCTCAACGAATCGCGCAATCAGTTCAGGTCCTTCATTCTGCAGCAACTTTTCGATTTCCGCACAGGCATTGGTCACATTTCGCGCCTGAAACGGGACGTTGAAACCGTAGCCAGCTCATTCAACGACGAAACAATACCCTACCTGAATGAAGTGCTGAAACAAACGCAGAACATTCAGGAAGTGGCTGATAAATTTCAGCATCAACTCCAAAAAATACTGTTGAACAATCCGGTAAACGAAGATTTTCTGTCAGAAAGGCTGAATGCTGCTGCTTCATTTTTCAAAGAAAAAATAAATATATTGCTCGAAACACTCAGACAATCGCCTGCAACCACCGACAGCCGCGAAAATGCAAGAGACTATAACGATCAGCTGAGCATTCTTTTTGGATATATTGCCCAAAAACAACATGTATTAAAAGGGTTGAAATATCCTTTTGATGTGGAAGGGTATTTTGTTTTGAAAAACACCTTTCTGTTGCCCGATTTTTCTGTGAATAGTTATGCTAAAACCGGAGTAACAAAAACAGTGTCATCGCTCCATCCAAAATTATATTTTGAATTACTCGCGCTCCGTAACAAGTTATGCGAACCTGCCGATTTACCGATTTATCTGGTGGCCGGGAGTAAAACGCTGATAGAAATGGCTGATTATCTGCCACTCAACGAAAAAGATTTGTTGAAAATAAATGGTTTTGGCCCGGCTAAAGTGGAGAAATACGGGTCGCAATTTCTATCTGTCATTCAACGCTATTGCACCGAAAACAACCTGACTTCGCAGATGAATGAAATAGTAGAAAAAAAGCGCGAAAGGAAGGAGAAAAAGCCAAAAGGAGAATCCAACCGCATCACACTCGAAATGTACAATGCCGGAAAAACAATTGATGAAATTGCTGAGGAACGCGGGCTTGCAGTTTCCACTATTTGTTCGCATCTGAGCTCCTACATCGCTACCGGACTTCTGGACATCAACAATTTTGTATCGGCCGATAAGCGGGAAAAAGCAATGAAACTTATGGAACAAGCAGAGGAAATTGGTTCCGTTTATCAAACCCTTGCCGAAATACTCACCACCGCCGAAACCTCATTCTTTTTGGCATGGATGCGGGAAAGAAAGAAGAATTGATAAAAAGTACCGATGCGCTGAATAAGAACTGAAAGACAATTTTAGCCATTCAACCGGTCACTTATCATTACATATGAGTTGATTTAGTTCAGATTGTAGTACCTTTGCAGTATGAATCAAAATAATATACTCGAAAAATTAGGCATTGAAACACTGAATCCAATGCAGAAAGAGGCGCTGGAAGTTCTTACTTCGCACAACGAAGTAGTGTTGCTTTCGCCTACCGGAACGGGAAAAACAGTTGCATTTTTACTCCCGCTTATCGAAAGTTTAAGCACTACCTGCAACGAAATACAGGCACTTATCATTGTTCCTTCGCGCGAACTGGCGCTTCAGTTAGAACAAGTCATTCGCCAAATGGGATCGGGCTTTAAAACAAATGCCGTGTACGGAGGACGTGCAGGCGCTCAGGATAAAATTGACCTGAAACACCGACCTTCCATCTTAATCGGTACTCCCGGCAGGGTGGCCGATCATTTACGGAAAGAAAGGTTTTCTACCGAATTTATAAAAACACTCGTACTCGACGAATTCGACAAATCGCTCGAAGTTGGCTTCGAAGTCGAAATGACAGCGATAGTCGCTGCATTGCCAAATGTAGAAAGAAAGGTGCTTACTTCGGCTACCAAGGCCCTTACTATTCCTGATTTTGTGCAACTGAAACAGCCAAAATACATTGATTATCTGCACGAAGCCATCACTCAGCTCACCATAAAAACGATACTCTCGCCATCGAAAGATAAACTCGAAACGCTTGTGGATGCCTTGTGTTATATTGGCAACCAGCCGGGAATTATTTTCTGTAACTTCAAAGAATCCATTCAGCGCGTCAGTGATTTTCTGAATGCTGCCAACATCAGTCACGGTTGTTTTCATGGCGACATGGAACAAATTGACCGCGAACGCACCCTTGTGAAATTCAGAAATGGCACACATCAAGTCATTGTGGCCACCGATCTGGCGTCACGCGGACTTGATATTCCTGCAATTAAATTTATCCTGCATTATCAGTTACCATTGCGAGAACAGGAATTTACGCACCGCAACGGACGCACTGCCCGCATGAAAAGCGACGGAACAGCTTATATTCTTGCTTACAAAAATGAGAAATTGCCCGACTTTGTAGGCAAACCTGCGATTGAAGTTATTCAGCCCGCTCCGCTCCCTGCGCCATCGAAATGGAAAACGCTTTACATCTCGGGCGGACGCAGGGATAAGATTTCGAAAAGTGATATTGCCGGCTTGTTTATGAAACAGGCACAGCTTAAACCCGACGAACTGGGCATTATCGAAATCAAACAGGACTGTGCTTTTGTGGGCATCAATGCACAAAAGGCGAATGACTGCATTTTTTTGACAAACAACAGCAAACTTAAAACAAAAAAAATACGGGTAAGCGAAATATAGTTTTTTCAGTAAAACCTTAAGAAATAATATCTCATCACAACAGATTAAACCAATTAAAAATGAAGTATTTCGACAAAAAAGCTGAAAAGCTAAGTTGGCTCTATATCTTAGCCGGTATTCCAATCGGCGCTCTTGTCTTATGGAAAAATTCTGGCAGCTTCGGTGCCAAGGAAATTATTATACTCGCCGTAGCCTTGCTGGTAGCCATTACTATGCTCTACATTATAAAACTCATTTCGAACAGAAAATAAGAGGCTGACCTGAAAAAGTTTTTTGAGACAGCCTTATTCTGTAACAGCATAAGCTGTTCAGCCGCCCAAACCGAACCACTAACTCTATCAGCTTAGCTTGAGTACCGGATATAGAACACTTTGGGTACAGGCTCTGGATGTGTTTGGGTACAACAGCTAAGGAAAATCCCGTAGAACCCATTTTTTTTATTTGAATGGCAAATATTGAGAAAGAAAAACGTACAGTGGCACAAATGGTGCGTATTTACTGCTTTCTGAAACATAAACAATCGCGCGGCCTATGTGACGAATGCAGCAGTTTACTGACTTATGCGCACAAACGACTCGATGGTTGTATGTTTGGCGACGAGAAACCTGCCTGTGCCAAATGCAAAGTGCATTGTTATCAATCTGCAATGCGCGAAAGAATCCGCATTGTGATGCGTTTTTCAGGACCTTTTATGCCTCTTATACACCCGATTGAAACAGCAAAGCATTATATGCCTTATCTGTTTAAACGGAAGAAGTAAAGACTATTTTGGGGGAAGGTAGTTTTTTTGTAATCCCACCCTTCTGTATTATAGTAATTTCTTTCATCCGCTAAATTACACTTGCATTTTTAAAAGCATTTGTTAAATTTGCAAAATCATTAATAAGCATGTGAATTATTCCCTTCGGTCATGACAGTTAATTTCATCCAGACATCTTAGATGCTTTGCACATTGAATGAGGATATGCGGTAAGACGAGGGCTTAAAACTTTTAGTCGTCGAGGAACGAGACACTAAAATGTTTGTTCGTTAGTTTGCAGTTTTATTTTAAAGAAACGTTCAAAAGTCTGCGACATTTTGAAGTTTGTATTCATTCAAGCGTCCACTAAGTTTTGTACATTGAATGAAGATATCCGGTGAACGAAGAAACTGCTTATTTCATACCTGACTGTTTTTGGAAAAACGCTTAGTTGTTTTTGCATTTTTATTCATTATCTCATAGACCATTCGTCTGAATTGGCATCTGAAGGTCTGAGAATGGGTTTCAGAGTAAAACGGAAGCCTTTTACACAATGTAAAAGCTTTTCATGTGAGTATTTTTTGCTTTTGCATAATGTAAAAGCTTTTCTTGCGGACTTTTTTTACTTTTACACAATGCGAGCTGTCATTCTTGTGCATAAATTCCCAATCTAAAAATATAAACGGAATAACTATGCAAACAAATACCCTTTGCACGATGCGGAATGACAACTTAGAGAAAAAAAAGCCTTCCGACTTTCATCGGAAGGCTTTTTTGGAGAGTTATAACAGGAGTCCGGCCGACTGTAAGCCTTGTGTGGTTTCTGACTCAGCGTCAATTTTTATAGTACTGCTTTTGCTGACTTTTTTTCAGCTCCTGATTCGCATTAATGTATTAAACGAGACTGCGGATAAGCGATTCCTTTTCGCCGTAAAGCAGGTTGATCATCGGAATTTCAATCATTGTATAAGCTCCCGGAGCTGTGCGTTTGGTAGCACGGGCGCAGGCAACCAGAATCTGGGCAGTAAGCGCAGGATTGTTGATTTTCATATTGAATTCGAAAAGCTGATTGTAAGTGGTGCCCGAAACACCTTTGCGAACGAGATTCACACCATGCCCCATATCTACAAGATTATCCACATCTTCCACCTGAAAAACATGTGTTTCGTCGTGTGCAAAATATTCGTCGGCTTTAATAGCAGCCGCTACATTTTCGAATTTGTAACCGTCTTTCAGTTCGATGTACACCATGCGGCGATGAATGCCTGTGCCCAGTGGAATTGTCATCGAAAGTGCTTTTTTTACCCCTTCAATGGCTTTTACAGCTACAGTGTGACCCATGCTCATTCCGGGTCCGAAATTGGTGTAAGTAATTCCCTTAGGAGCAACTGCCTGAAGCAAAGCGCGTACAACCGAGTCGCTTCCCGGATCCCAACCTGCCGAAATAATGGCGACAGTGTTATTGGCTTGTGCAATGGGTTCAAGTCCCTGACGAAGTTCCCAAATGCCACCATGAATATCGTAGCTATCCACAGTATTGATGCCAAGAGCAAGGATTTCTTTGGCTTGTGCAGGTATACTGCGGGTTGGCGAGCAAAGAATGGCTACATCTACCTTAGCGAGTTTCTTAATATCGTCCACCACCGGGATATTGTTCAGTTCGGCAGGATTGTTTCCTACCGACGATGCGCGACGTACAACGCCGGCTACTTCGAAATCGGGAGCTGCCTGCAAGGCTTCGAGAACCGATTTCCCTATATTGCCATACCCAACGATGGCAGCACGAATTTTAGTCATAATGTCAATTATTTTAGTTTTATTGTTTTCAGGAGCGCAAATTTAGTTATAAATATGAAATGTTTCAGTGGAATAACTGACTAATTTTATATTTTAAAGATTTTGAATAATAAATACGAACTATCGAAGGGTTTAATATTTCGAAATGCAATATTTATCTATATTTCTATACTAAATCGTTACTTTTATGCCTTTTGAAGGCTTTGAATTTTTAATTATTGCTTTTCCTCTTTTGACACAGTTTATCGAACAGACGCTATCAATTGTTGAAGCGTTCAACTGTTGAATTGTTGAAGCGTTTACAAACCCGAAACTCAAAACCCGAAACTCAATACAGATGCTGCACCAATGAGTTCAGGTACATTTCCACATTAGTATAGGCTTTGCTTAAACTGTACTGAGCGCCATCGGCTCCGTTATTTTTATCAAGTTTATTTTTATCTTCCCAACTGTCGGGCATTCCGTCGTTGTCGGTATCGGTAGGTACCTGCGAAGCACTGAAAGCATACACAGGCCATCCACCCACATCCGATTGCGAATCGATAATGCCAAGCTTACTGCCATTCGACCCATTGAAAGTAAATGTGCCGGTTGTCACTTCACGAATAACACGACGATCCACCGTGTCGCGTTTCAGGCTTGCTCCTGCATTGGCCAACACTGCTGTATAGGCTTTGGACGCCGATTGACATTTGAACCTGAAAAAATTAAATTCCTTTGCCGACAACAGGTCATTGGCCTGAGTGGTTTCGCCTTCCTCCAACCGGACATGAAAGCCGTTGATGTTATTTTTAGTAACTTCTTTGTTGCCTTCCATCACGTTTCCTTTCAGAAAGAACTTACCCCAAACGCCTTTGGCCTGTGCATTGGCTCCTTCGTCCGAATTGGGCGAGAAAATCCGTCGGGATGCCTTTCCACCATTTTCGAGGGTAAGCGGACCCGGCTTGTAATAGTTATTTACGATATTATAAGAGCCACCTTCGCCTGCATAGCCGCTGTTGCTTCCCCAATTGTAAATCACATTATTGCGGAAATCCACTTTTTCCAGTTCGGGCTGATTGCTGTAGCGACTACCGCAAAAACGTGGATTGCGACTGTCGTGATGTGCCAGCAGATTGTGATGAAAGGATGCCATTTTACCACCCCAAATGCCTCCGTATCCATGTGAGCCTTTTTTGTGTACCGAATTTCGCAGGCTTTCGGAAATGATGCTCCACTGAAGTGTAAAGTTTTCGTTGTCGTAAAAAGAGGCACACTCGTCGGTGCTCCAACTCATCGAGCAATGATCGATGATAATATTTTTACGCTTATTGGCCTTGAAGGCGTCGTCCTGAATCTTGTTCTGATCGCCCATACGGAATCTCAGAAACCGGATTATAACATTGTCGGCACTTATAAAAACAGGAAAACCTTTGATACAGATTCCATCGCCAGGAGCCGATTGTCCTGCGATTGTAACGTTGTCCTTTGTTATTTTAAGTTCCGATTTTAAGTCGATAACACCCGCCACTTTAAAAAGGATTGTTTTCGGACTTTTCTGCTTCAACGCCCAGCGAAGGGTACCCGGAATACTGTCTTCATCTTCGAGCGAAGTAACATAAATCACCTGTCCTCCTCTCCCACCAGTGCTGTAGGCTCCACCACCTTCGGCACCAGGAAAGGCAAGTTGCTCCATGCTGTTGGTATTGGCGGCAAAAATGCCGGTATTGAACTGAAAGGCTAATAAGAAAATAAGAAGGGTTGCAATAGATTTGATATTTGCCATAAAAGAATATGTTTGTGTTTTTAAATGATCAGGATATTTTCTATTGAAATGGATTTGATTAAAACAGAGCATCCGATCTGTTTGTTTTGTTATCAAAAATACTGACTTCTGTTTATTAAAAAAAATATCGGCTGCTTCTTCTGCATGATAAAGCAATTATAAGTCTTTTTAAATTCAGCATCAGTTTACTTTCATTAAAAAAAGCGAAAAGGACAAACGGCCTTTTCGCTTTGAATTTATAAATGATACATTCACCAACTTATAGAAGCTCCAACACCATTGTCGAGCAATGTTTTATTGGTTATTGTAAAGTTACCACCTGTTTCATCCACAAAACCAGGATTCAGTTCGGTAAAATTACCTGCCACATCCACCTGAGCATTTACGGTTAGATTCACTGTAAAGCCGGTAGCTTTATAGTAATTGTTCTTGCTCTTTGTAAACACTGTAGCAGGCTGATTAGTGTAGTAACCCGCTGTATTCGCTATCACATTATTATTAAAAGTGGTACTGTTCAGCGGTGCAGTGCTACCTCCATATCGAATATACAATATTCTTCTGGCAGCGTCATTGCTTACTGCATTGAATGTACAACGATTCACATTTACCACAGACGTTTTACCCGTAAATCCAGCCGAAGCATCATCCAAACGGATAAAATCACGGGCAGGTGCACAGTTACTAAAGATAGAATTGATAAGATTCAGTTTTTCAACAACTCCCGAACGCACATCAATACAGTCGGCGCTATTGGTCAGTATATTCGATACTTTCGAATTTTCGATGCTGAATTCTTTTACAGCTGTCACAATACCGCTGGCACCGGCCAACAGAGATTTGTTGTAGTTACGAATGACGCAGTCTTTGAAAACAAACGGTCCGGTTTCGATGTTCGACACGGTAAGTTGCAAAAGGTGATCGCGGTAAACGCCTTCGCTTAAGCCATCCAATACGATTGAACGGATATACAAAGATGTGTTGGCACTTGTAGCACGGAACATGGCGTGTACTACAGGCATTTTACTTTGACGGTAGCCACGAATAGAAATTGCTTTATCAATATCAATGGTCTGACCTCCCAACAAAAATTCATCGCCGGCAGCTGATGCATTAATTACAATACGAGTCCCCGATGCAGCGCCTTGTATAGCGGCAAGTAAATCATCCCCTGTATTTACTACCACTGTCCCGGCAGCATTCAAATCCATCAGGGTTTCGAAACTTCCACTTCCACGCACTTTATCATCCTTGAGCAGACGCACAGTGTATTTTGTATCCTCAGCCAATCCGGCAAGCACCATCGAACCAGCTGCTATTTCGGCAGCTGTTACATTCTGACTTACCTGATTGGTTCCATTGATGGCAACTACGCGGGTAGCTGTTTCGCCGGGTGTCCATTTAATCACCGCAGTGCTTGCGGTTACAGTTTCGGCATTCACCGGCTGCATAATTTGCTCGGCAGCTGTTCTGAAATAAATTCCTTTCCATTTCGAATCGGCAATACCTTCGCCTATTGTTTTGATACGGGCAGAATACTGAGTTTGCCCCACCAAACCGGTAGCGATTGTGTAAGGAATATCGGCGTTGGTAATATCATTGATTACCATCACAGGCGTTCCGGCAAAAGTCAGCGAATCGTTTTCGAAAACTTCGATTGTATAACTCTGAGCGTTCTGATTTTTATCCCATTTTAAAATCACCTGCGTTTTGTTAACCACACTGGCTTCAACATCGGTGGCCGAGAACAGCCTGTCGGTCACAAGTGTAGTTACTTCTTCCAGACGTTCATCGCACGACGACAGAACAACAGCCAGAGAAAGAAAGGAAACATAGATTGATTTTTTGATTATATTATTCATAATTCTTTCAATTTTATTAAACGTAAATTAATAACCGTAATCATTTTTAAGTGTTCCGTTGCTTGAGTCGATAAACACCTGCCAGATAGGCCAAAACTGTCTTTCGTCTGGATTACGAAGATAAAGCGAATTGACTTTCGCATCATTCATCGTATTTACACCATCGCTTACAAACCAGCCTTTGCTCGAAGTATAACCCAATGCAGCTCCTTCGGCATCAGTATGTCCTTTTTCTAATCCGTAGATCACAAGACTTTCGCCATCGGCTGCCGTTTTGTAATATATTTTATCAGGATATCCTGCATATTTTCCGGTACGGTTGGCCAATGCAGCAAGATTATTTTTAGCTTCTGTCAGCTTAACTGAAAGTAAGTTCCAGCGAATAAGGTCGGCTTTACGAAGCATTTCACCTGCAAATTCAAAAGCACGTTCGTCAACAATAGCTTTGAAGAAAGCATCTTTACTTGCAGTAACCGAGGCCATATAGGTTTCCACTTTTGCCTGATTACCGGGGAAAGCACGTTCGCGAATAGCCTTCAGATAAGGAGCAGCAGCACCGGGACCTTCCAGTTCGTTGATCGCTTCAGCAGCCATCAGGTACACATCGGCAAGGCGCATTACCTGCCAGTTCACACCGTCATCGTTGGTCGAAGTTACAACACGGCTCATCCATTCGTAACGGAGTTTACCAAAATACCATTGAGAAAGTTTGTTGGGCACCTGGTATCCACCACTTGCCTGTGTTTCATTCACTTTCACACCTCCGTCCCAGTAATAGGGCACACAGGTAATATCACGACGAATATCATCCTTATCATAATCGTAAAACAAAGTAGGCAATGGTCCGTTGGCACCACCCTGAGCCTGCATCGTATATTTATCTACAGTTTTGTGTTTTACACCAAATGTATAAAGAACACGACCACGACCATCGGAAAATGGCAATTCGTAAAGCGATTCAAGACCGGTTGTTGTTTTATCCTGACAAAGATTTTTAAAATTCTGTTCGAAACTACCCAGTGTACTTGTTTTGCTGTTAATAACATCCAAACAAGCGTCTTTTGCCTTTTTGTACATTTTATCTACAGCCAATTCCGGATCGTTGCTACGACGGATAGATCCATCAGCACGCTGAGAGTAGCCGGCTGCATAAAGACAGGTACGAGCCAGAAAACCTTTTACAAACGCTTTATTCACACGTTCGGTGGATTGAGTGGCTGCATTCTCTTTTGGCCATGCTACAAGCGTGGCTGCCTCTTCAAGATCGGCAATGATTTGTTTATAAATCACATCTCTGTCCGATTTTGGAAGATAAAGCGTTTCGGTAGTCAATGGTTCGAAACGTGCAGGCACATCGCCCCATGCTTTCATAAGATCAACATAAATAAAAGCACGCAGGGTGAGCGCTTCGCCAAGCAGCTGAGCCAATTCCTTGTTGTTTTCAACATCGCCATAAGCGCGCAATCCACGGATGCAAATATTGGCACGTTCGATGCCTTCGTACATTTTAGCCCAGGCATTGTTTTCAGTATTCATTTGCGTACTTCCTGCTATAGGGTTATATCCCATAAGCAGCGCTCTGTCGTCGGTAGTGTTTTCTGACGAATTCCACCATTCAAGGTCGGTATTTAAGCCATAGAACGGAATAAAACGACCACGGTATGAATTTGTTTCAGAAAAAGACTGGTGAATTCCCATGACAGCACCTTCGGCCAAAACCGGTGTTGAAAAAATTACATTTTCATCCAACGACGATTTTGTAGGTGCCTCTATCACATCGCTGCAAGCGCTTATCAGCCCTGCCAATGTCAACACGAATAAAGATTTAAATAATATATTTTTCATCTTACTATACTTTATTAATTAAAAACTTAAATTGAGACCTAACACAAACTGACGGCTTTTAGGATAAGCCGAATAATCTACTCCGGGAGTGAGTGCAGTCTGACGGCGTGTCGATACTTCAGGATCGAATCCACTGTAATTTGTCAATATAAACACATTGTATCCGGTAGCATAAACCCTCATGTTCGATATTTTCAAGGCATTAAGTACGCTTTTAGGTAAAGTATATCCTAATGAAAGAGTATTCAAACGAAGGAATGACCCATCTTCAACGGCCCAATCGGAAAATACATAACGATCCATATTAGGCGACCACATGGTAGTGTTGGCATTCAGAGCTGCTAATTCTGCAGGATCGTTGCTGAGTGTACCATTAGCATTGAGGTTGGTCCAGCGTTTACCCGATTCCATTTCGGTAATCATGTTACGGTACTGATATTTACTTGTTGATGTATATTCCACCTTGTTAGCATTGTAAATGTCGTTGCCAAAACTCCAGTTGAAATTGGCGCTTAAATCGAAACCGTACACACGTCCGTTCATTGTAAATCCACCTGTGTGTAAAGGATTAGCATCGCCAATAATTTTACGGTCGTCGACATTTACAATATTATCACCTTCTGTAAGGTTTTTAAGTTTCATCGCACCAGGACGTAAAGCACCAACCACACCCGAAGCATCTGCTACTCCATCATTCAAAATCCATTTTTTGGTTGTGGCATTGTATTCTTTAAAGTCAGACACTTCGTAACGGCCGTCCGAAACATAACCATACATCTGACCCACCGAACCACCGGTTGCAATCCAGTAATCAACGCCAATTTCAGTCGACGCCCAACCACTTGAAGCTCCAAAGTCGTCCATCAGACCCAACGACATAATTTTATTATGATTAAATCCAATGTTTCCGCTGAAATTCAAACCGAAATTTTTCTTATTGATGGCCATCCAGTTGAGCGACAATTCGACACCACGGTTACGTGTTTCGCCCATATTGCGGTATTGCGAATCATATCCTGTTCCGGGGATCGGGAAGTTAATCAACAAATCGACTGTAGAATTCCAGTATCCTTCGATACTACCATTTAATTTACTGTTAAAAAGACTGAAATCGATACCAGCATTACGAGTAACAGTGGTTTCCCATTTCAAATCAGGGTTAGCCATAATTTTCGAAGCCGACCAATAACTTCCGAAACCATTGATCCATGTAGTCGTTTTAGATTCAAATGACTGTGTCATTTGTCCTGAAGGTATATTATTGTTACCGGCAGTACCATAGCTTAAGCGCAATTTCAAATCGTCGAGCCAGTTTTTGCTGTCGGCCATAAAATCTTCGCCCGAAACACGCCATGCAGCTGCAGCCGATGGGAAATATCCCCACTTGTTGCCTGCCGAAAATTTACTTGAACCATCGGCACGGAAAGTAGCGCTCAACAAATACTTACTTTTGTAATCGTAGTTGGCACGTCCAAAGAAAGAAAGTAATTTATCATCCGGATCGTAGAAATTACTGATCGAGTTAGCAAAACCCTGTGTTGTAAGGTTGAATGATGTTTGAGAATCAAATCCTGTAGGCAATCCATGTACAGTATTTGTCAATGCTCCTGATTGTTGCCAAATGTACTCGTGTCCCACCATCATATTAAGGTTATGATCCTCACTCAACAACTTTTTGAAATCATAATTGATTGTATTTGTGCTACGAATAGTAGAACGGTCAGTATTGGTAAGTATTACTGCCGGATGATTCTGATTGGTAGAGGATGGTACATTTTTGATATAATAAGTTGTCATCCCATAAAAACGATTGTTCTTGTTGCTGTAATCGTCGTAACCAACTTCGGCTTTGGCTTTGAAGTTCTTGAAAATCTCCCAGCTAACTGACCCTGCCATGTTATAGGTCTTACGGAATTGCTGTTGGTCGTTGTCCGACAAATTCACCAAAGGATTATACAGGTTACCCACTTCGGTATCGTCGCTTGCACCACTTTCTGATGTTAAGTCGCTAATAGGAAATGGCGTATAAATCATTGCATGTTTCAAACGCGAGTCGGCACTCGAAACTTCTTTTTGTTCGTTGGCGCCACCACCATAGATCTTTGTATTTGAATACCTCGAAGAGAAGTCAAGTGTAACAGTTTTAGAAACCTTAGTGTTAAATTTGAAGGTTAGGTTGTCGCGACGGAAACTCGACATTTCCATGATGGCTTTGTCGTTGACGTTGCTGAAACTGAACGAAAATTTACTTTTGTCTGTTCCACCGGTAATAGATAAGTTATGGTTGAAAGTAAAACCTGTGCGACCAAATACCAGATTTTGCCAATCGTTGGTAGGCACATTGTCATAAAGATCAATATCTTCGTAATTGCCAAAGAATTTTTCGTACGAATCAGCTTCACCATTGTTTTTCAGCAATGCCAATTCATACTGCCATTTAGCATAATCCGAAGCGCCAAGTACCGGCATAGTGTTGGCCATTTTTTTCCAGCTTGTAAAAGCATTGTAGTTCACCACCACTTTACCTTCCTTGCCCGATTTAGTAGTCACTATAATTACACCATTGGCGCCACGCGATCCGTAAATGGCGGTAGAAGATGCATCCTTGAGCACATCCATACTTTCAATGTCGCTGGGTGCAATGTCGCTGATAGATTCAACGGGGAAACCATCCACAATGAACAATGGTTTATTGTCGCCGGTGATAGACCCTCCACCACGCACACGGATTTTCACTTCGGCGTCGGGCGAACCTTCGGTAGTAGTTACCTGCACACCGGCAAGCTTACCCGAAATGGCTTCGATGGCCGAAGTAACCGGAATAGCTGCAAGCGCATCGGCTTTTACCGAAGCTACAGAGCCTGTAATGTCCTTACGCCTTGTAGTACCATAACCAATGGCCACTACTTCATCCAACATGCGGGCATTGTCGGTTAAGGTTACGTTAATTACATTTCCTGAAATTTTAATTTCCTCGGTTTTCATTCCCACATATGACACAACGAGTGTTTGAGCATTGGCGGGAACATTTAATTTGAACTCCCCATCGATGTTTGTCACAGTTCCGATGTTCGTACCTTTTACAATAACGGATGCGGCAATAATCGTTTCTCCTGATGCATCCTTTACAACGCCGGATATTGATTTTGTTTGAGCAAGTGCAGTACTGCCTAAAAAAACCAACATAGCGAAACAAAAAATAACTTTTTGGGTAAAATTACCGCCTGTTCTTTTTTCCTTCATTTTTAAAATGATTAGATTTTGATTTAACATTAGCTTGAATATTTTTTGATTTTTAGTCATTGCAAATATAGCATAAACTTAAAAAAATAGATGTGCAAAAACTGACGTTATTTGGTGGTTGTATTGACTTGCACTTTCTACAATAAGTATTTAAATTAAACACAACGCTTTGTAAACGAATAAATCTTCGTACAGCGCATTTGAGCGATAGAAAATTAAATTCAATTGAAAAAAATCTATATCTTTGCAATGACACTATTTTTACAATTTAATACTCAAAAAAACATGATAAACCCAACCGACCAATTGCTTCTCGATAAAAAAGGGATCAGTTCGAATAAAATACAGGAACAACTCCTATCCTTTGCCAAGGGTTTTCCATTCCTGACCATTGTAAGTCCTGTTGAACCCGGCAATGGAATTTTGTGTCTTGGCGATAAACTCGTGGACGAATATCTCGGGGTATGGAATGACTACCTGCAAAGTAATGCTTCAATTCTTAAATTTGTTCCCGCATCGGGAGCCGCCAGTCGTATGTTCAAAGACCTGTTTGAGTTTCTGGATGGCAAGTCGAACGAACCTGAAAAAGCGGCTGAAAGGAAATTTTTTGATGAAATCAATCAATTTGCTTTTGCTGAATTGCTCGACAAAACCTGCAAAGCCAATACAGGAAAAGGAATTCAGGATTTAATCCAAAACAAGCAATATAAAACTGTTGTTGAGCAATTGCTGCTCGAAACAGGCTTGAATTATGGCTCACTACCCAAAGGACTGCTGCTGTTCCACTCCTACCCGACCGAAAAACGTACACCCATGCAGGAACATTTGGTGGAAGGCGCCATGTACGCATCGAATGCTAAAAATGAAGTGAATTTGCATTTTACGGTTTCGACCGAACATCGTGCACTGTTCGAAAAACATCTGAATGAAACGTTGAAAATCTATGAACAAAAATTACAACGAAAATTTATTATCAGTTTCTCGGAACAAAAACCTTCCACCGACACCCTTGCTGCCGATGCCAACAATGAGCCATTCAGAGAAAACGGCACATTGGTATTCCGCCCCGGCGGCCATGGTGCTTTGATCGAAAACCTGAACGACCTGGAAGCTGATGTGATTTTTATTAAAAACATCGACAATGTTGTACCCGATACCCTGAAAAGCGCCACCATCCTTTACAAAAAAGTAATCGCCGGTTTGCTCGTCAGTCTTCAGAAAAAAGCATTCGCCTATTTATATGAAATGGAGTCGGGACAGTTAAATAACAGCAAGCTCAAAGAAATTTCTGATTTCTGCGAAAAAGAGCTCAACAACCATAAACAAGATATTTCGACGCTTTCGGACGTAGCACTTCAGCAGTACCTCACTGCAAAATTAAATCGCCCAATGCGTGTTTGCGGTATGGTGAAAAACACAGGCGAACCCGGTGGAGGTCCTTTCCTCACCGTCAACCCCGATGGAACTGTTTCGCCACAAATCCTCGAAAGTTCACAGATCGACCTGAACAATCCTGTAGAAAAAGCGAAAATGATGCAATCGTCGCACTTCAATCCTGTGGATTTAGTGTGTGGAGTTAAAAACTACAAAGGTCAGAAGTTCGATTTACTGCGATATGTCGACAAAAACACAGGATTTATTTCGGTAAAATCAAAAAATGGGAAGGAACTTAAAGCGCTCGAATTGCCGGGACTTTGGAACGGTGCAATGAGCGATTGGAATACAATTTTTATCGAAGTTCCTATTGAAACTTTTAATCCGGTAAAAACAGTCAACGATTTGCTAAGACCCGAACACCAATAAAAATGAAAAAAGCCGATAATCAGATTGATTATCGGCTTTTTCGTGCGGCTGAAGGGACTCGAACCCCCACGCCTCTCGGCACCAGATCCTAAGTCTGGCGCGGCTACCAATTACGCCACAGCCGCATGGTGCGTTAGCGGGTGCAAAGATACATTTCTTTTTCGGTTTTACAAGGTCTGAGCGAAAAATATTCGAAATAGAATCTTAAAAATCCTGCTCACAATAATTACATTCAACCAACAAGATTGAAATTCAATTTATTGACGAAAAGTTTTGGCCAGCCGATGTGTGACACTTACAAATGCCTCATCAATTAAATCGGCATGCGAAACCCGAGCAGGATTAATATCTATGCCTCCACGACGTGTGTACATGGCCGCCACCATCATTTTTTCGGGACAAAAAACATCCTGAAAACGTTTGTAAATCATTTCAACCACTTCTTCATGAAAATGATTTTCATTTCGGAACGACACCAGATAAGTGAGCACAGAGGCTAAGTCAATTTCATAATTCGTTTCCACCAACACAAACAAATCACCCCAATCGGGCTGATGAGTAACCCTGCAATTCGAACGCAACAAATCTGTCGTAAACTTATATTTATGAACATGATACATCAATTACGCATGTAACAATGCAGGTGTTTCGGTGTAATTATCAAAGCTTATCTGCTGCAATTTATGCCCGGGAATCAAATCCATTAGTGCAGTATTTCGTATTTCATCAAAAGAAATCATTTCAGGCGTACGCTGTAAGAACAGACATACACTTACTTCCGTTTCGAGCAAACGACCCAAATCCTGCTGAATAAGTTCTGATATTTTCTGTTCAACCTGATCAATCGATTTCCCGAGTCGTTCCATGTTAAACGAGTTCAGATACAGCTTCAGCGATTTTGATTCCACAAGATACTTGCTTTCGGCGGAATACATCAGCTTCAGCATCCGTGAAACGGGCAAGCCATTGTCGGTAAGAAACGAAACTTCGTAACAATTCAATACATCCACTCCCATGAATGGCAAACGGTTATCTTCAATGCCATATCTCAATCTGCTCTCGGAACGGGGAATCCGGAATAACAAAGAAGCATCGTACCGCTCAGGGTACGATGCTTGCTTTCCTAATAATGTATCCTCTATTTCAAAAGTCATTTGTTATCTTTTCAGCTTAGCACATTTACGACTCAGCCATTCGCGCTCATTTTCGTCGAGTTTCTGTGCCAACGAATCGTAGACTCTTTTGTGATAATTGTTCAGCCAGTCGATATCTTCGTCCGACATCATTTCCACATCAATCAGTTCTTTATCAATAGGAAACAGCGTAACTGTTTCGAATTTAAGAAATTCTCCAAATTCTGTTTTTTCGGCCTTGATCACATGTATCAGGTTTTCGGTACGAATTCCATACTGATTGGTGCGGTACAAACCGGGTTCATTCGACATAAACATACCTTCCTGCAAGCTGATCGGGTTTTCGTCCATTCTGATATTTTGCGGACCTTCGTGTACATTCAGGAAATGACCAACTCCGTGGCCGGTTCCGTGTCCGTAATTTATCCCCAGATCCCACATAGCCTTACGGGCCAGGATATCGAGCTGCGAACCACGCGTTCCGGAAGGGAATTTCGCGGTAGCCAACGCAATATGCCCTTTCAGCACCAGAGTGAAATCAATTTTCTGCTTCACTGTAGGCGTACCTAAAGCCACTGTACGTGTAATATCGGTAGTTCCTTCGAGATATTGACCACCCGAATCGAGCAGAAACAAATTTTCTTGTTTAAGGGTAGAAGCCGATTCGGGTACCGCTCTGTAATGAACAATAGCGCCATGAGGTCCATATCCGGCAATAGTGCTGAAACTTTCGCCTTTAAAATTTTCCTGTTTGCTGCGGAATTCATATAATTTCTGATCCACATTAAGCTCGTTTAGCTTTCCTGATTTCAGATTTTCCTCGAGCCAGATAAAAAAGCGGGTCAATGCCACACCATCCTTTACCATTGCCTGTCTCACTCCGGCCATTTCTACCTCATTTTTAATACTTTTCAGTTTAAACACAGGCGACATTGTATTTCGTTTGGGGCAAGCCGTTGGTATACTTTCGTACAAAGCTCTGTTCAGTTTAGTACCATCTATCAAAACCGCTTTCGAACTTTCAATCTGTTCCAACACTGAATAAATAGCATCATAGGCTTTGATCCGAACGCCTACGCTAGCCAGATAGGTTTTTGTTTCCTCAGTAAGTTTATCCTGATCGACAAATAAAGTCACATCGTTTTCTTCAACAAGTGCATAAGCAATCACAACAGGGTTGAAATCAACATCGTTTCCTCTGATATTAAACAACCATGCAATATCGTCCAACGCCGACATTACAAAAACCTGCGATCGCAATTTTGCCATTTCGGCACGTGTAGCTGCTATTTTATCGGTAGTGGATTGTCCACTGTATTTAAGATCAAAAACATAGAATGGCTTTTTGGGCAGATCAGGTCGACCGGTCCATACTTCTTTCATTAAATCAATCGAAACTAAATCAATTCCAACAGTTTCGAGTTCTGACTTCATGGCTGCATAAGCATTGACCGAAAACATTTGGGCATTAACGGCCACTTTTTCTCCTGGCTTCAGGGTATCTATCAACCAGGGAATAATATCAGCTGTTTCGGGCAATCCCATTTTCATCAAGTCCATCCCCGAACCCTTTAATTCTTCTTCACCCTGCAAAAAATAGCGTGAATCGGTCCATAAACCTGCTTTTGTCAAAGTCACAACCGCAGTACCGGCCGATCCGGTAAATCCTGATATCCAAACACGTTCTTTCCAGTAGTCGGCTATATATTCACTGGCATGAGGGTCGGTACCCGGAATGATACATGCTGACACTCCTGCTTTCCTCATTACATCTCTGAGCGATGCTATTCTTTCGTTTATTGCTGCCATATTTTATTTATTTTTCTACAAAAATAGCAATTAGTTTTATATTCGTTTCATTCGCGTCCAATAAATTATCGGAACAGATGTATTCAATTGTGAATTAGATTCTGCTTTATAAATGAACAATGGCAGACAGAGTTTGTTTGAAAAATATATTCATTTCACAATACAAATTATCATGGCAGAAAAACATTCAATAAAAACGAGCTGGAAAGGTGGTTTGGCCTTCGAAGCCGATATAAACGGGCATAAATTAATGATGGACGCTCCTGTAGAAGGCGGCGGACAAAATTCAGGTCCCGGACCCAAAAAGCTGCAATTAGCAGCGCTTAGTGGCTGCACAGGAATGGATGTGGTTTCTATACTTCAGAAAATGCGTGTAGATTTCACAGCTGTTGACATCGAAGTTCAGGGCAACGTTACTGACGAGCATCCGAAACATTATGAAAAAATGCATGTCATTTACACCATTACAGGCAAAAACTTACCTATGGACAAACTCGAAAAGGCAGTAAAAATGTCGGAAGAAACCTATTGTGGTGTAGGCGCATTGTATCGCAAAGCCATAGAAGTAACTTCCGAAATAATTGTTGTAGAAGAATAAAGAGGAAATAATATCTTTAAGGCTAAGAGACCGGAATCACTTCTGTCCCAGCAGCTCGCGGGCATTTTGCAGAGCTGCCTGCGTAATATTTTTGCCACTCAGCATTTGAGCAATCTCTGTAACTCTCTCTTCATTTGAGAGCTTCACTATTCGTGTCTGGGATTGTTCACCCGAATCGTCTTTGAACACGCGATAATGGTGAGCACTTTTGGCAGCTATCTGTGGCAAATGAGTGATAGTGATCACCTGCATTTCTTTACTCATAGTTTGCATAATTTCGCCCACCCGATGCGCAATTTCGCCTGAAACTCCGGTGTCAATTTCATCAAAAATAATGCTTGGCAAATCGGTTTTGTTGGCAATCAATGATTTGATCGACAGCATAAGTCGTGACATTTCACCTCCCGAAGCCACCATTTGTACCGGTTGTACTTCGCGGTTTTTGTTGGCCGAAAAAAGAAAACTGATTTCATCCATCCCATTGGGTAAAAAATCAGAAACCTGCCGCATATCCACTTTAAACTGTGCATTTACGATGCCCAACTTCACCAACTGACTTACCATATATTTCTCAATCGGCTGAACCGCTTTTTTACGGCTCTGTGTCAACTGTTTTGCTGTTTGTTTCAGGTTTTCGGCAGCCAGCGCAATCATCGACTTCGACTTTTCAATTTCTTCATCAAACGACTCAATTTTAAGCAACTGTTTCTCAAATTCGTTTCTGATTTCAATAAGTTCGGCCACCGAATTCACCTTATATTTTTTCTGAAGTGTGTACAATTCACTCAGTCGGGTTTCTATCCATTCCAGACGCGAAGGATTGAACTCAACTTTATCGGCAAAAGTGCCAAGCTCTGATTTAATATCCTTTATATCAATATAACAGCTTTGTAATCTTTCAATCCATGCATCGCTACCCGAAATGTAATTCTTAACCTTCGTCACACCTGCAATTACTTCTTTCAACAGCGGAAGTACTGAATTTTCTTCGTCAAGCAACATGGTGGCATTTGTAAGTTCAGCCTTTATTTCCTCGGCATGCACAAGCGTTTCCTGCTCCGACTCTAAAAGCTCCTGCTCATTTTCATCCAATTTCGCATCATTGAGCTGTGTAAACTGAAACTGAATAAAATCAAGCTCCATTGCCGATTTTTCGGCCATTTTCTCAAGTTTTTTCAACTCAACCAATAGCTCCTGCCAATCATTGTATTCAGCGGCATACTTTTTCAACAAGTCATTATTGTTGGCCACAACGTCTACCACCTCGAGCTGATAACCATCATTCGAGAGCATTAAATTATCGAACTGAGAATGAATATCGATGAGTTGTATGCTTAAGTCGCGTAAAACGGTAAGCGAAACTGGTGTGTAATTGACAAAAGCCCTTGATTTACCAGAACTTATCAATTCCCGACGAATGATACAGCTTTTTCCGGTATCATCGATGTCGTTGTTTTCGAAAAAATATTTGAGCTTTTTATAGTTCGAAATATCAAATTCGGCTTCGATAACACATTTTTCGGTATCCTTTTTCACAAATTTGGTTTCGGCCCTTTGTCCCAAAATCAACGACAATGCTCCTAGAATAATCGATTTTCCGGCACCTGTTTCGCCTGTAATAACAGAAAAACCTTTGTCAAAATCAATTTTCAACTCCGATATAAGCGCATAGTTACAAATGTAGAGCGAAGTGAGCATAAATTATAGTTGTTATTTTTGAGGTATAAAAGCTAAATATCAATTCAGTATTTTTTCGTACTTATCCGATTGTGTAGGCTGAACATCCGAAAGAATTTCGACAGCCTGTTTTTTCTCATTCGCAGTGCCTTTTGAGAATATATTCACCAATTCGTCCGATTTAGCATCCATAAATGAAGTAATAACGATAGCCGAAGGACGAGCTCTGTTGGCTTCACGAAGCAATGGCAAACCAGCCAGAATTTTAGCCCTTGCATTCACTACATTTGCCGACATTTCGTCGAGTCCAAGCCTGTGATATTCGTAGAAGTAATTACGGTATTTCTTAAATGCCTCATCTGTAAGATTATTAACCAAAGCATATCTGTTACGGGGGCTTTCGAACGCTTTCCAGCCTTTCAGATCGGACGACTGGGCTGCATTCACAATTCTTTCGGCTGCCTGAAAGTACGGGCTTCCACCCAATCGGGAGAACGAATCCTGATCGTAACCTATAATGATATAAGCATAATAAGCCAATACAGCCGTGAGGTTCGAAGTAATTGTGTTTTCGTTCATTTCGAGCTGATCGAACTCCTTATATTCAAAACTGAAGTAATTGTCTCTGAAATTGAATAAAGTGCTGAAATAGCTTGAATTGTATACCGGACGGCGCGACTGAACCTGAATTTCAGCATTAAAAACGTCCTGTTCCACACTTTTCACGATTATATTCATCGAGCATTCAATCTTTTCGGCATTCGAATACGACATTTCGGTCCAGCGACGATTGTTTACAAAATCGGAAACTGACTTCTGAAGTGTATTAAAAACTGATTTGTTCGAACCCGAAATCTGATCTGAATTGATTTGTATATTGCAATTCAACTCCTGCGCTCCGGCATAAGCTACTATGAACAGATAAAGTAGTATGAATTTAATTTTAGTATTCATCGCTGTTGGCTTTAGTGACATTTGAGCATCAACACTTAATTAAAAAATAAGTGTATTTATTTCATTTACAATATCTTCAGCAACATCAAGTTTGCTTTTCAATTCATATTGCTTTTGCAAACCGGAACGATGGATAATCGAAACTTTATTGGTATCGAACCCAAAACCAGAATTTGGATCCTGCAATGAATTAAGAACTATAAAATCGAAGTTTTTTCGTTCCATCTTATCTTTTGCATTCGCTTCTTCATTATTCGTTTCGAGTGCAAAACCCACCAAAAACTGTTCGTGTTTTTTTATTTTCCCCAACTCTGCCGCAATATCGGTTGTAGGTTTCAGATTGAGCATCAGATGGTCGCCTTTGCGTTTAAATTTAGTGTCGGAAGTTTCAACCGGCCTGAAATCGGCAACAGCTGCACAAAGAATGGCACCGTCCATTTCTTCAAATTTCGACATTACCGTTTTGTGCATTTCTTCTGCCGATTCGACATTGATACGAATAATGTTTTTATTTTTAAGGCTTAAACTCACCGGACCTGTAACAAGCGTTACTTGTGCACCCTGTTTGGCACATACCTCAGCTAGGGCAAAGCCCATCTTGCCCGAAGAATAATTACCTACAAACCGCACAGGATCAATTTTTTCGTACGTTGGCCCGGCTGTGATCAAAACCTTTTTTCCTGCCATATTTTTAGGCTCGAAATAATTATCGAGGTATTGAACAATTTTTTCGGGCTCTTCCATGCGTCCTTTTCCATCGAGACCGCTCGCCAATTCGCCTGTAGCAGGTTCTATAATGTAGTTGCCATATTGTTTAAGTGTTTCCAGATTTCGATGGGTAGAAGGATGTGCAAACATATCAAGGTCCATAGCAGGAGCTATAAAAACAGGACATTTAGAAGACAAATAAGTAGTAAGCAACAAGTTGTCGGCAATGCCATTTGCCATTTTCCCTATCGTATTGGCAGTAGCCGGAGCCACTACATAAGCATCAGCCCACAAACCTAAATCAACATGGCTGTTCCAATCTCCATTTTCAGGATTAAAAAAATCAATCAACACAGGAGATTTAGACAAGGTGGCCAAAGTTAGCGGCGTTATAAACTCCCTGGCCAATGCCGACATAACTACTTTTACCTCGACACCTTCTTTTACTAATAAACGGATGAGCTGAGCCGATTTATAGGCAGCAATACTTCCGGTGACCCCTAAAATTACTTTCTTTCCTTTAAGCATATCTCTCTTTCTGAATGTTGTTTTTTTTAAACAGCAATATATCGTATTTTTTTTATATACGACAAAAATACAAAATTGTTATGAACCATGCACCAATAAAAAAAGATAAAAGAAGAAGGCAAGGGTTTTGCTCATCATTCTTTTATCTTTTAAAAATTTCGATTCTCAAATAAAACACAACGCTTACTCTGAAAAACGTTGCATTCTAAATTTATTTCAGCTTACTGTCTTTCACAGGATTACGATAATAAATTTTATCCTCTATAAATTCCTGTGTAGCAATAAGAACTGCTTTTGGAAGTTTTTCGTAATAGCGCGAAATTTCAATTTGTTCGCGGTTTTCGAATACTTCTTCTATGTTTTCGTTCATCGATGCAAATTCAACTAACTTTTTATCCAGCTCCGATTTAATTTCGGCATCCACCTGATTGGCTCGTTTCGCAATAATTTTTACCGTTTCGTATACATTTCCAACGTTTTCGCTCAACGAACTCATATCGCGCGAAATGGTGTTGGTGGGTGCGTTTACTTTTTTGTAATCCATAGTTGTATATATTAATCTTTTACTATTTTTTTTGATTCATTGAAAATTTTCTCTGCTTGTTTTCGCAATTTACTGTCGGGGAATTCATTCACGAAGTTATAATACTCATCAATTGTATTGCGGTAACGATCCATTTTCTTTTCTTCGACACTCTGAACAGCCTGTTGATATTTCGACTCCAGAACAATCAAAGCAAGCTCTTCGCGATAAGATGAAGCCGGATATTTTCTAAGCGAATTCTGCGCTGTGATCATTGCCGATTCGTAATTATTACCCATATAATTCCCCAGGTTAAAATACAATTTAGCATTTAGATAATCCTTATATGCCAATTTATCTGTGAGCTCATCAATCAGCTTAATAGCCTCCTTTACTCTTTCGTTTTCAGGGAATAAATCAATAAATTCCTGTAAAGCTGTAATCGCTTTAACAGTCGATGACTGATCAAGACGCGCATCGGGTGAGTCGAGATAGAAGCAATAACCAATCATAAATTTTGCCTCCCCTATAAACTTTCCTTTCGGATAGGTTTTTATATAGGTTTTGTAATACTCACCTGCCGTGAAATAGTCTTTCTGACCCATATACGATTTGGCAATGTAGTTCAATACTGTTTCAGAACGATCGGTGCCTTTATAGTAAACTGAAATTTCGTCGAATAAAGTACTTGCTCGCATGAAGTCGCCTTTTTCAAAATATTCTACAGCTTTCGTATATTTAAGTTCAGGATCAGTGCTTTTCAAAAGCTTTTGATACTCGCCACACGAAACAAAAAGTAATAAAGAAATAAAAAGTAAAAATGAGTACTTTTTCATAATGAAATTTGGACTGCAAAAGTAGTTAATATATTGGTAATAAAAAAATAATATGAGATTTTTTTGTTTTTGTAGCTTTTTTAAGTGAATAGTTTTTCCCCCCGAAACTGAAAACAATAAAAAAAGCAAAGCTTCAGACTGATCCGCGACAACCTGCTATTTCTTAAGGTACTTTTTAAACCCTTCGGTGTAGGTTACCTGATATTCTCCATCTTTATTGGTGTAAATCAAATAACAATCCATCCCTTCGATAGTTTTACAAACTTTCATGGCACTATCCACACCCAGCACCATAAAAGCGGTGGCATAAGCATCGGCCAGCGTACAGTTAGGAGCCACAACAGTTGCACTCAACAAATTATGCTCTACAGGCATCCCCGTTTTAGGATGAATTGTATGCGCAAGTTTTTTTCCATCTTTATAATAAAACTGGCGGTAATTGCCTGATGTTGTTAACCCTACGTTACTTACACTGATAATGGTCTGAAGCTCACTGTTGCTATTTTCGGGATCGTCGACAGGTTTATCAACACCAATACGCCACAATTCGCCCTTGGGATTAACGCCTTTACACACAATTTCGCCACCAATATCAATCATGTAATTTTTACAATTATTTTTTTCGAAAAGCTGAGCTATCAAATCAGCCGAATAACCCTGAGCTATGGCACTTGCATCAATCATCATTTCAGGATTTTCCTTTATGAGTTTATGGTTGACAAGACTGATCTTTTGGTATCCGACGAGTGGAAGCAATTTTTGTACATCCGGAGCTTTGATCCTTTCGTGATTTCCAAAACCAAACCCCCAGGCATTAACAAGTGGTGCCACGGTTATGTCAAAAGCCCCATTAGTATTTTCCGATACTTTCCGGGCAGCCTCAAACATTGTTTCGAAATAAATATCAGTTTTCACCGAATCGTCATTCTTATTTATTTTTGAAATAATCGAATTCGGGTTATAAGTCGACAATGACAAATCAAATTCTTTGAATAATTTTTCTATCTCCGGTTGCAGGTCTTTTCCTTCGGGCTGCAGGTAAGTTGCCGAATAGTAAGTTCCCTGAGCTTTCCCTTCGTTATGAATGTATTCTTTTTGTTTTTTAAAGGGAGAAAAAATAAAAAAAACAAGACTCAGAACCAGGACGCCCGGAATTAAATAAGCTAATAGTTTTTTTTTGTAATCCATCTTTTGTTATATTTCAGATGTTGCTATAGATAGAAATTCAATCTTCTTCCACGAAAAGTTTCATCTATTTCATTGTTGTCGAAAACCTTATTTCCATTCACCCAGGTAGTCATTACTGAACAATCAAAGCTTGTACCTTCGAAAGGAGACCAACCGCAACGATAAAGTATATTTTCAGATGTCACCGTCCAGGTAGTTCCGGGATCGATCAACACCAAATCGGCATAATACCCGACACGAATGTATCCACGACCGGACACACGATACAGTTCGGCTGGCCCATGACACATTTTGTCCACTACATCCGCTACTTTGAACAGCCCGTTTCTGGCCAACTGCAACATACTTACCAATGCATGCTGAACCATAGGACCACCCGAAGCTGCTTTGAAATACGAACCTTCTTTCTCGCTCCATAAATGAGGTGCATGATCGGTAGCCACAACATCAACTTTTCCGGAATTAATTCCTTCAGCAAGCGCAAGCCTGTCATTTTCTGTTTTAATGGCTGGATTCCACTTGATACGATTTCCGTATTTTTTGTAATCCTTATCGGAAAACCACAAGTGATGAACGCAAACTTCAGAAGTTATTTTTTTATCTTTCAGTCGTTTTTCTTCGTCGAAAAGGCTCAGCTCACGTTCAGTTGAAACATGCAGCACATGTAAACGTGCATTAAACTTTGTAGCCAATTCTACCGCGAAAGATGATGATCGGTAACATGCCTCCTCGCTTCGAATAAGCGGATGGTATTTTACAGGAATATCATCACCCAATAAATTTCTATAATATGTTTTATTCTGAAGAATCGTTGCTTCGTCCTCGCAGTGTGTGGCAATCAACATCGGTATTTCTTTAAAAATACTACTCAGGGTTTCGGTATTGTCAACAAGCATATCTCCTGTGGAAGAGCCCATAAATACCTTAACACCACACACTTTTTCCGGGTCCACTTTGCGTAGTTCATCTAAATTAGTATTGGTCGCACCCATATAAAAGGAATAATTGGCCAAAGACTTCTCGGCACCAAGCGCATATTTATGCTCCAAAGCCTCAATCGTAGTTGTTTGTGGCATGGTGTTGGGCATTTCCATAAAAGATGTAATGCCACCGGCTACCGCCGCTTTAGACTCAGAGTATATATCACCTTTATGTGTCAGTCCTGGCTCTCGAAAATGAACCTGATCGTCGATAACACCTGGTATAAGCCATTTCCCTTTGGCGTCGATCTCATCATAGGGTTCATCGATTTTCATAGGCATTCCATGCTGGTAAATGGCTTTTATAAATTCACCATCAATCAGCACTGAACCCACAAAAGCTTTCCCCTCGTTGATAATTGTAGCATTCCTAATAAGTTGTAAAGCCGACATAGTAATGTATTTAATTTAGTTGTTCTGTATTAACAATTGATATTCACTTTATATCTATAGCAATTCAGATTTTCTTTTTTGGAAATTTGCGTACCCAACTATTCATCTTAAGCTGAATGACACCAAAAAACGCTTCTCCAAAAATTCCTCCACTCATTTTCGATGTACCTAGCTCCCTGTTGATAAAAATAATAGGAACTTCTTTCAACACAAATCCACATTTATAAGCTGTAAATTTCATTTCGACCTGAAATGCATAGCCCTTAAAACGAACCTGATCCAGTTCAATGGTTTCGAGCACTTCCCTTCTATAACACTTGAATCCGGCAGTAGTATCGGCAATGTTCATTCCCAGAACAAAACGCACATATTTCGATGCAAAATACGACATCAACACACGACCTATAGGCCAGTTTACAACATTCACACCAGTTACATAACGTGAACCGATGGCCACATCGGCACCCATATTGGCACAGGCATCATAAAGCCGGGGTAAGTCTTTTGGATTATGCGAAAAATCTGCATCCATTTCGAAGATATATTCGTAGTTATGAGCCAATGCCCACTTAAAACCTGTTATATATGCTGTACCTAATCCCAGTTTACCTTTTCGCTCGATCATGAAAAGCTGAGTAGGAAATTCGGTTTGCATGGTCTTCACTATTTCAGATGTTCCATCGGGCGAGCCATCTTCAATAATTAACACATGAAACGACAATGGCTGCGAAAATACCGCACGAATAATACTTTCGATGTTTTCTTTTTCGTTGTAGGTAGGGATAATAACTAAGTTCGATGGCATAACATTGAATTTTAGTAATTTTTTATTACTCTTGTATTTTGTGAATTTGAAATCGTTTTTTGCATTAAACAAGCATGCTCGTAACAGGCAATTTATATCAGTCGAAAACGTAAAGTTCAGAAGGTGTATAACGATCTAAAACCACCAGATCAACATCTTTTCCTACTTTTATATCTTTTTGTCCTAAATAATTTTCAATTGTAGCAAGAGCCAATTCGGGCAAATTATTTTCGCGGCTCAGGTGACAAAGAAAAATATTTTTCATCCCTTCACTGTAATTTTCGGCAAGAAAAGCACCTGCCTGATCGTTACTCAAATGACCTGTATTTGCCTTTATCCTGTTTTTCAGATGAGGCGGATAAGCACCACTGTCCAACATCTGCCGATCGTAATTGGCTTCAAAAACCATAAAATCAGCCTTTTGCAAATGAGCGGCTGCATGCTCGCAAACATATCCGAGATCGGTAGCAAAAGTAAATCTTTTTCCCTTATATTCCACTGTATACCCAACATTATCAGTAGCATCGTGCGATACAGGGAAAGCAGTCACTTTAAAGTCTCCTAATTCTATGGTTTCAAACTTTTCGATGAATCTTTTGCTTTCGTATAGTTTTTCAGTCACACAATAACTTCGTTTAATCCCTTCGTGCGTCATTCGCGTAGCATAAACAGGCACTTTATATCTTTCGCCAAGCGTTCCTACAGCTTTAATATGATCAGCATGATCGTGTGTAACAAAAACACCCCATATATTCCTGAAATCCAACCCTATATTACGTAAGCATTTGCGAATGGTACGAACTCCGATTCCTGCATCGATTAAAAATCCATATGAAGCATTTCCAATAAAATAACAATTTCCACTACTCCCGCTTGCCAAACTCTGAAAGCGTAATCTATCCATTATAAATCTCCTCTTTTAAAACTACAAAATTAACACTAAAAACGATACGACGACTACAAATAATCGGAAATAACGTTAAGCGACAACAAACTTAACTATAAAATAGTATAAAACAATCTACAACATCTTTTTTTTTGAACACATGAAAAACTTTCTTTTAATACCGCAAAAGGAATTATTTGATTTTTAAATCTGTTTTCGAAAAAGTATTTACTATATTTGCAATAATCTCATTAACAATAAAAAGGCAATGACACTTCAAAACAAAAGAAATATAGCTATTATTGCCCTTCTTAGTGCAGGCTTTCTTGCTTTTTACGGCTGGCTGCTTCCCCGTTTCGACGTAAGTATACCTGACAAAAAACTGCTTTCCCTTGATTTGTTGCCCCGCTATAGTTTAACAGATATAAATTCCTTATTTACTTCAATAGGACACAAAGGCATACAGCAATACTACAGTTTTCTTGCTGTCGATTACCTTTACATACCGATCTACTGCCTCCTTACTTTTTTTATTTTAAAATACCTCTTGAACAATTCAGGACGTTTGGGAGAAAAAATTTCATTCATCCGCTGGTTCCCGTTTTTTGTTGGTTTAATAGATTGTATTGAAAATATTAATACTTTTGTATTCCTTAAAATGTTTCCCGGCATTTCGGTGTCCCATGCTCGTTTTGGTTCTTTCGTATCCACTTCGAAATGGTATGCTGCATCAGTATTAGCAGGGGCTATTATTTGCCTTCTGTTTTACTTTGTTTTACGAAACTTGTTCTGGAAACTAAAAACACACTAATTTCAATTTAAAGCCATAATTACGAAACAAATACATCAAAAGAAAAAAAATGCTTTCCATTCTGATCCCTACATACAATCAAGACATTAGCGGTTTGGTATCCGAGCTTCACAAGCAGGCTATGGATACTTATGTCGATTTTGAAATTATTGTAATGGAAGATGGATCAACTTTGTTCTTAAACGAAAATAAAAGTGTGAAAGTATTTGAAAGATGTATTTATATTGCGTATAAGGAAAATTCTGGCCGTTCGGCCATCAGAAACCGATTGGCCGACAAAGCGAAATATGAACATCTTTTGTTCATCGATTGTGATGCAGAAATCAATTCAACTCATTTTGTTGAAAAATACATTTCATTTTGCAAGGAAGATTGTGTCGTTATTGGAGGTACAACTTATGATCCAAACGAAAACAATCCTAATTACAGTTTACGTTTGAAATACGGCAGACAGCGGGAAGCACGTTCAGCAATGGAAAGAGGTAAAAACAATTTTTCCACTTTCAACTTCATGATTTCAAAATCCCTATTCAATAGCGTCAGGTTCGACGAAACCATTCGTGGATACGGTCACGAAGACATGCTTTTCGGACATCATCTACATGAGCTGGAACATGATCTTATTCAAATCGAAAATCCGTTAATTCATAAAGGGTTGGACACTAACAGTGTTTTTCTTCAAAAAACCGAGGAAGCTACCCGCAACCTCTTATTGCTCTGGCAAACAAACAGATTCCCTTATCTCCCCGACGAATCCAAACTTCTTCACTATTTAATCGCTTTAAAGAAATTCGGCCTTCATACTTTCTGTGCTTTTAGTTTCGATGTGCTCCGGAACATGCTTCGCCATCAATTGTGCAGTCCACATCCCTCACTTCTACTTTTCGACCTTTACAAAATCCTTTATCTCTGTAAAGTATCCCGACAAAAATGACAAGTTGTCAGCTAAAGTTTCAACTTTTCTGTCGCCCAACCGTTATAGCTGTCAAAAAACGCTTCACATTGCTTTGGCACAAATTCTGATAGTCAGCTGACGGTTTTGACAAAAATTTTCATGCATTTTTTATCATGGACTTTTTTCGCGTCAACAACAATCAACATATATACATTAAACATATAAATACAGTAATTATGAACATTAAACCATTAGCCGACCGTGTGTTGGTAAAACCTGCACCGGCAGAACAAAAAACAGTAAGCGGAATTATCATTCCCGACTCAGCCAAAGAAAAACCTCTCAAAGGTGAAGTACTAGCAGTTGGCAACGGAACAAAAGATGAAGAAATGGTGGTTGCAATTGGCAATACCGTATTGTATGGCAAATATGCAGGTACCGAACTTGAGTGGGAAGGAGAAAAATACCTGATCATGAGACAATCGGATATTTTGGCAATAATTTAATGTGCCAATTTGCTAATATGCAGATGAACTTATTAAATTACAAATTGTAAATAACTAAATTGTAAATAAAAAAAATTATGTCAAAAGAAATATTATTCAATATCGATGCCCGCGACCAACTTAAAAAGGGTGTAGACAGTCTGGCAAATGCAGTTAAAGTAACGTTAGGCCCTAAAGGTCGCAATGTAATCATAGAAAAGAAATTTGGCGCTCCACACATCACCAAAGACGGCGTGAGTGTAGCCAAAGAAATTGAACTCGAAGACCCATTCCAGAACCTTGGAGCACAACTTGTAAAAGAAGTGGCTTCAAAAACAGGCGAAGATGCCGGAGACGGAACAACAACAGCCACTGTATTAGCACAATCTATCGTAAGCGTAGGATTAAAAAATGTAACTGCCGGTGCTAACCCAATGGATTTGAAACGTGGAATTGACAAAGCTGTTGCACAGGTAGTGAAAAACATAGCTTCGCAAGCGCAAATTGTTGGCGACGATTATGACAAAATTGAACAGGTAGCTTCTATTTCGGCAAACAACGACGAAGAAATTGGGAAACTCATTGCCGATGCCATGCGCAAAGTTTCGAAAGATGGAGTTATCACCATAGAAGAAGCCAAAGGAACTGACACAACAATCGAAGTAGTTGAAGGTATGCAATTCGATCGTGGATATATCTCGGCTTATTTTGTTACAAATACAGAGAAAATGGAAGTGGAAATGGATAAACCTTATATCCTTATCTACGACAAAAAAATCTCCAACCTCAAAGAATTGCTTCCGGTACTGGAACCAGCCGTTCAGTCGGGTCGTCCGTTACTGATTATTGCCGAAGATGTTGATAGCGAAGCGCTGACGACTCTAGTTGTCAATCGCCTGCGCGCTCAGCTCAAAATATGTGCAGTAAAAGCGCCTGGCTTTGGCGACCGTCGCAAGGAAATGCTCGAAGACATAGCCGTATTAACCGGTGGTGTTGTTATTTCAGAGGAAAAAGGAATTACATTGGAACAGGCTACGCTTGAAATGCTTGGAACTGCTGAAAAAATAACTGTAAACAAAGACAACACAGTCATTGTAAACGGATCAGGCGAAAAAGAAAATATTTCAAACCGTATTACTCAGATCAAGGCGCAGATTGCCACTACAACTTCGGATTACGACCGCGAAAAACTGCAGGAACGTTTGGCCAAGTTATCAGGCGGAGTAGCAGTACTTTACGTTGGAGCTGGCTCGGAAGTTGAAATGAAGGAAAAGAAAGACCGTGTAGACGATGCATTGAGCGCAACCCGTGCCGCTATCGAAGAAGGTATAGTACCCGGTGGTGGAGTAGCCTATATTCGTGCGATCGATTCACTAACAGGACTCAAAGCCGCCAACGAAGATGAAGCTATCGGGGTGGATATTGTAAAACGCGCCATAGAAGAGCCTCTTCGCCAGATTGTGTTCAATGCTGGAAAAGAAGGAGCTGTTGTTGTGCAAAAAGTACGCGAAGGCAAAGGCGACTATGGCTACAATGCCCGTACCGATGTGTATGAAAACTTCTTTGCAGCCGGAGTAGTTGATCCAGCTAAAGTTTGCCGTGTTGCTTTGGAAAATGCAGCTTCTATCGCGGGTATGTTCCTCACCACCGAATGTGTGATCACCGAGAAGAAAGAAGAAAATGCAGCTCCTCAAATGCCTATGGGCGGTGGAATGGGTGGAATGATGTAAAATCAATTCATAATATATAATGCATAATTCACAATGCATAAATATGAATTATGCATTAATTAAGAACTATCTCCCCGCAGGCGCAACCCTGTGGAAACTATATAAAACCAAAACCCCTTGCAATTTCAGTTGCAAGGGGTTTTTCTTTGTGTTATAATTAAGTCGATTGAAACTTAAAATTATGAATAACAAAAATTACAATTTAGTAATGAGCAACTTATCAATCCGATTTGCATCCATATCCACTACTTCGAACGAGTGCTTCATATACACAAACTTGTCGCCAACAGATGGAATTGCATTCAATTGTGAAAGCACAAATCCTGCCACAGTATTATAATCTATTTTACTAAAATCCACTTCAAATTCCTCAATAATATCTGTCAGAATTTCCACGGGAGCATCTCCATTCACAAGTACCGAGTCATCGTCGCGCACAAACATATCAGGCTCTACCACTTCTCCCGCTTCAGGAATATCGCCCACAAGATTTTCCATAATATCGTAAAGGGTTATCACCCCTTCAAATCCACCATATTCGTTCACAATAAAGCAAACACGACTTTCGTTTTGTCGCAACTCATTCAACACCTTGTGTGCTTCGGCATTTTCAGGAAGTATAATAGGCTCTACAATAAGGTCTTCAATGTTTATATTCTTATTTTTACTCAGCGCTTTATAATAATCCTTTACATATAAAACGCCCTGAAAATTATCCATATTGTCGCGGCAACATACAATTTTGCTGTGATGAACCGACTCTATTTTGCGTGTTATTTCTGTGAGGCTTCTGTTCAGATCCACCCATTCAATATCAGTACGATGCGTCATTAAATGGTGAGCTTTCTTATCCGAAAAATAAAACACATTTTCATGAATGTCGTTTTGCTCCTCTTCTATCACCCCTTCGTTCGATGCCAGCTTAATCATCTGACGCAATTCGGTTTCTGTAATCTGCTCATTTTGTTTTTTAACTCCCAAAAGTTTCATTATCAAATTAGTAGAAACTGACAACAACCAAACAAAAGGAAAAAGAATTTTACTGAAATAATAAACGTAGGGGGCCACAATGCGGGCTGTTTTTTCCGGATTACTCAGCGCTATTGTTTTAGGGGCAAGTTCGCCAATGATAATAGATAAATAAGTAATAACTACAATGGTGAGGGTCATTGCAATCTCGGCTGCATAAGGCTGCAACATCTCCGAACGGGCGATAAAGGGCGTAATGTCATCGGCAATATTCACACCGCCATAAACCCCCGTTACAATACCAATAAGAGTGATGCCCACCTGAATGGCCGACAGAAAATCTTCTGAGTCTCTCTGAAGTAATAATGCTATGGCAGCCCCTTTACTCCCTTTTAACCGCATTTGTTCGAGTCGAGTTTTTTTACTTGACACAAGCGCAATTTCCGATAATGCAAAAAAACCGTTGAATAAGAATAATAAAGCTAATACAAGTAGTTCCATCAAAATGATTGTTAATCAAGCTGTAAAATTAAGCATACATTTCTAAATATCCAAATTTTTTTAATACATCCAGCTAAAAAGCTCCATGCATATTTTTGTAATGTTTTTGTAATATTTTTGAAACATATATTTAATGAAGTTGTTGATTATACAGAATAGGATTGTATGTAATTTTGCCACCAAATAAAAAAACATAAATGGATACTATTTACATTGTAATTGTGATTGTTTTATTGGGTCTTGCAGCGCTCGACCTTGTAGTAGGAGTAGCAAACGATGCTGTTAATTTTCTGAACTCAAGTATTGGATCTAAAGTTGCACCTCTGTGGGTAATTCTTACAGTAGCATCAATAGGCGTATTGATTGGTTCCTTGTTTTCGAGTGGCATGATGGAAATTGCCCGAAGTGGTGTTTTTCATCCTGGCATGTTTACATTTCCACAAATCATGATGCTTTTTCTGGCGGTAATGGTAACCGACGTTATTCTTCTCGATGTATTCAACACCTTCGGTCTCCCCACCTCTACCACTGTTTCTCTTATCTTCGAATTACTTGGAGCCGCTGTAGCAGTGGCTTTAGTCAATATATGGCAAACCGATTCAGGCTTACTTATCGACTATATCAATACCGGTAAAGCCTTTGCTATTATCTCCGGCATCTTAGTTTCTGTAGTTATTGCCTTCGCATTTGGTTCAGGCATCATGTGGGTTTCGCGCCTTGTTTTTTCTTTTAAATACAAAAAATCATTCAATTACTTCGGAGCCATCTGGGGAGGAATAGCACTGACTGCCATCACTTATTTTGCTATTTTCAAAGGGCTAAAAAACACAACATTACTATCGAAAGACACCGTAATGTACATCCACGACAATATCGGAATTGCATTGCTTTACACCTGGCTGAGCTGGACCGCTCTTATGGCTCTGCTTCAACATGTTTTCAAAATAAATATCCTCAAAATCATTATTTTGGCAGGTACCGCAGCTTTGGCACTTTCATTCGCCGGCAATGACCTTGTTAACTTTATCGGTGTATTTATGGCCGGACTAAGTTCGTTCGAAATTGCATCAGGCGTTGCGACGTCGGGAGGGTCAGTGGACACGCTAATGATGAATCAACTTTCCGACCCGGTAAATGTGGACTGGAGATATTTGTTCGGAGCAGGCATAATAATGGTATTGGCATTGTGGTTTTCGAAAAAAGCCAAAAGTGTTACAAAAACAGAAGTAAACTTATCTCGTCAGGATGAGGGGATTGAACGTTTTTCGTCTACCGGAGCATCGCGAAAACTTGTTCGGAATGCTGTAAATTTCAGTAAGATGATTGACAAAATCACCCCACAAAAAGTGAGCAGTTTTTTAGAAAGCCGCTTTAAACCCCTTTCGAGCGAAGAAAAAGGAGATGCTTCCTTCGACCTGATACGGGCATCTGTCAATCTTACAGTTTCAGCATTGCTTATTTCGGTAGGTACTGACCTGAAGCTTCCACTTTCAACCACTTATGTCACTTTTATGGTAGCAATGGGCTCATCGCTTGCCGACAAAGCATGGGGGCGCGAAAGTGCTGTATATCGTATTACCGGAGTACTTACGGTCATAAGTGGCTGGTTTCTTACTGCTATTATTGCATTTTCGGTAGCTGCTTTGGTTGCATTTGCTCTTATGTATGGCGGTATTTATGCCATTATCGGATCCATAATTTTGGTTATCTTCCTGTTTCTGCAATTTGCACGTGTACACAAAAAACGTGAGAAAAACGAAATTAATGAAAATGAAGTACTTATCAACGATGAACACGATATAGTAGTAAACGCTACTCAACAAATCGAACAAGCAGTGGCAACCACCATCGAAGTGTATCAGGGTGTTTTGGATGGATTATTTAAAGAAGATCGAAAGAACTTATCAAAACTATACAAAATAGCTGACGAATTTCACGGAAAATGTAAACGTCAAAGAGCCTACGAAGTACTACCCACCTTGCAACGACTCAATCAAGCATCGTTAGACACCGGGCAATATTACGTTCAGGCAGTGGATTATTCCTACGAAATATCCGTATCGCTTCGCTATATTACAAAATCCGGGTACGATTTTATTGACAATGCACACGAAGGATTCAGCAAAGAACAGATTGAAGACCTGAAAGAACTTGGAGGCTCCTTCATTGCTGCATTCAGAGAATACACAGACATGATCAAAAACAATGATTATTCTGGACTTGAAAAAATTAAGGAACGTAGGGCCGGCATTCTTGACTTGTATTCTGAATTAGTAAAAAAACAAATCAAACGTACAAAGGAAAAGGAAACCGGATCACGTAACAGTATCCTCTATTTGAACATACTGAACGAAACAAAAATCATTGCAATGAAATCGGTAAACCTTATGCGGGCACAGATGAACCTGCACAAATCAGACGATTTCAACCGTATAGCGGAAGAGTAAAACTCAGTTTGAAGATTTGAGATTTTTATAAAGAACAAAGCTCCGAAATTTATTCGGGGCTTTGTTTTTTGTAATACCGGCACCACTCAGTCAGCCCGCATTGATCGCATTTGGGTTTGCGAGCAATACACACATACCGTCCATGCAAAATAAGCCAGTGATGTGCCCGCGGGATTAATTCTTCGGGAATGTTCTTCATCAGTTCTCGTTCGGTCTGGAGCGGATTCCTAGAGTTTGTAGTCAGCCCGATCCGCTCCGACACTCTGAAAACATGCGTATCTACAGCCATGGCCGGTTTATCGTAAATAACCGAAGCAATTACGTTGGCAGTCTTCCGTCCTACTCCGGGTAAAGTTTGTAGCAAATCCACATCGTCGGGCACCACGCCACCAAAATCGCTGACCAGCTTCTGAGCCATACCCACCAAATGTTTGGCTTTGTTGTTCGGATACGAAATGGAACGAATATAATCAAAAACCACCTCGTGCGAACTTGCAGCCATCACCTCAGGCGTCGGAAAAGCTTTGAACAAAGCCGGAGTAATCATATTAACACGCTTATCGGTGCATTGTGCCGACAAAATTACAGCCACCAATAATTCATAAGGATTGTTGTGATGAAGTTCCGTTTCGGCTACAGGCATATTTACCTGAAACCATTCAATTATATTTTTGAAACGTTGTTTAGTTGTCATTGTGTTGTTATTAATTGGCGACAATTTACAGACACAAATGAAATCGCATTTCAATTGCACCAGCCCTCTTTTTGTCTTTTATCTAAAGTCTGCAAATTTATGAGAAAAAATAATTTATCCCCTGTCTTTTTTGCTATTTTTGCAAATTAAAGCACAAAACTTATTTTATCATTACAAAAAAACAAACAAATCAATAATTTCGAATACCATATTCCAAATTATTAACTACAATATTTATGGCACCACGAAAACCGATAAGACCAGGCGTTAAAACCGAATCAAAACCCGAGCAGAAAAAAAGAGCAGAAAAGCAAAAATCGAACGAACCGGGCATTTGGGACATGATAAAATCTTTTGTAAGCGATGAACGCACAAGATTTGTTGCAGGATTAATGCTTTTGTTAGGAGTTTTGTACGTGATAATGGCTTTTATATCTTATTTCATTTCGGGTGCTGCCGATCAAAGCATCATGGAGCTTCCATTGTCCGAAATCAAGGCAATGCGCTACGACACCCAGAACTGGACATCCATTACGGGAGCCTACTTATCACACATTTTCATTCACAAATGGTTTGGTATTTCATCCTTTGCTATTATATTTTTTATTGGACTGATTAGTTTCAAGATGCTTAAAATAAAGTCTCCATCGTTAATCAAAAGCTTTTTCCACGCTTCATTCTGGTTGATATGGACATCCGTAGCCCTTGGATTTGCAGTAAATCCTTTTGTAAAAGAATGGATTTTCTTTGCACCGGGAGGTCAGCATGGCGAAGCGGTGAGTACATGGCTTAATTCATACATCGGATTTCCGGGAACGCTCATGCTGATAGTTGGCACCTTTCTGGTTTATAGCATCATAAGCTCAAAAGCCACCATACCATTTCTGAAACGTATTTTTTCAAAGAGACAAAAAGAGTCGGAAACTGAGGATCAGGATTATTTTGAGCAAGAGAATGCTCAGGAGCAAACTGTTGCTGTCGGAACTGAAATTATACCCGAAGACTGGATTACAAAAGGCACCGACATGGAAGAAGAAACTTTCAGCATTCCAACTGATGACATGCCTGAGGCGGAAGATATACCAGAAGTAGAAGTTCCTTTTGAAATCACCCAACCTGAAGAAACAGAAGAGAACAAAGCCGTGGATGCTATAGAAGCGAATGCTGTGAACGAAGAGAACGATGACCCTTTCTACAACCTTGCAAAACTCGGAAAATACGATCCTACACTGGATTTATCTCATTACGTCCCTCCTACCCTCGATTTGTTGAAGATTTACGGTACCGACAACGATACACAAATCGACATGGTGGAACAAAATGCGAATAAAAACAAAATCATCACCATTCTCCAAAACTTTGGTATTGAAATAGATACTATCAAGGCAACGGTTGGACCAACGATTACTTTGTACGAAATTGTGCCAAAAGCCGGCGTTCGTATTTCTAAAATCAGGAACCTGGAATATGATATTATGTTGAGCCTTGCCGCCACCGGTATTCGTATCATTGCCCCGATACCCGGAAAAGGAACGATTGGTATCGAAGTTCCGAACGCTGATCCTCAGGTAGTCTCAATGCATTCAATCATTGCTTCCAAAAAATTTCAGGATTCTAAATTCGAACTTCCGGTAGCTTTCGGACGCACCATTACCAACGATATTTTCATGGTCGATTTGGCCAAAATGCCACACTTACTTGTGGCTGGTGCTACCGGTCAGGGTAAATCGGTGGGACTGAATGCCATTATCACATCTCTGCTTTACAAAAAACACCCTTCTGAACTTAAATTGGTGCTGGTGGATCCTAAAAAAGTAGAATTTAATATTTACGGAGATATTGAAAAACATTTTCTGGCCAAATTGCCCGACGGTGACGATGCCATTATTACCGACACAAGCAAAGTAGTTGAAACGCTGAACTCGCTATGTAAAGAAATGGACGATCGGTACGATTTACTTAAAAAAGCACATGTTCGGAACATCAAGGAGTACAACGAAAAATTCTACAACCGTAACCTGAATCCCGAAAAAGGGCATCGCTTTCTGCCTTACATCGTTGTGATTGTGGATGAGTTTGGCGACTTGATAATGACAGCCGGTAAAGAAGTGGAAATGCCAATCGCACGCATTGCCCAGTTGGCGCGTGCAGTGGGAATTCACATGATTATTGCCACGCAACGCCCTTCGGTGAACATCATTACCGGCGTTATCAAAGCTAACTTCCCGGCCCGTGTGGCTTTCCGTGTTTCGTCGATGATCGACTCGCGTACAATTTTAGATTCTCCGGGCGCCAATCAATTGGTCGGACGCGGAGATATGCTTTTCTCGCAAGGCAATGACTTAATTCGTGTACAATGTGCATTTGTGGATACTCCCGAAGTTGAAAACATAGTGCATCACATTAGCGGACAACAAAGTTATCCAACTGCTTTCTATCTGCCTGAATATCTGAGTGCAGAAGGCGAAGGCATTGATGTAAGTTCGATTGACATGACGAAACGCGATCCGTTGTTCGAAGAAGCAGCCCGACTTATTGTGGCTAATCAGCAAGGTTCGACATCGCTTATTCAACGTAAATTTTCAATAGGCTACAACCGTGCCGGACGCATTGTGGATCAACTCGAAGTAGCAGGTATCATTGGACCTTTCGAAGGAAGCAAAGCCCGTCAGGTGTTGGTTATGGACGATTATCATCTTGAACAGGTACTTAAACATCTTAATTAATTGATTAAGAGCAATTGATAGAAATCTTAATAATTCATTTTTCGTACAACTGAAATCAATTTAAAAAGTTTGCACGCTATTTGTCTTATGTAAAAACAATCAACGCGCAATTATTTACTGTAAACTTATAAAAATGAACAAATTCACATATTCTATTGCTATATTAATATTTTCAATACCAGGCATTTTCGCACAAAACAACCCTGATGCAGAAAGAGTTATAAATAATCTACTTAATTCGGCAAAAACAAATGCCATTAAGACAAATTTCAAGCTTTCGGTAACTGAAAAAAATGCTTTAAATTCGCATTCAAATTCAGGGACATTTATTTTGAAAGCAAATAAATTTGTACTTGAAATGGACGAAACGAAAGCATGGTTCGATGGAAAAACACAGTGGGCTTATATGGAACAAAACAACGAAGTTTCAATTACAGAGCCAACCGATACCGAACTGGCACAAGTTAATCCAATGGCTATACTTTCGGGTTACAAGCTGAAATCAAACATTCGATTCGGAAAATCAAAATCGGCACAAAACCACTTTGTAGAAATGACGCCGAAACAAAAGAACAATGATTTCACTAAAATCGAAGTAGTGGTTGGCAAAAACACCGGAAATTTGGTTTCGATAAAAATGAATTTAAAAAACGGCTCTACGATGTTCCTCACTCTGAGCAATTATCAGAAAGGAATAAAAGTTACCGACGATACCTTTGTTTTTAATAAAAATAAATTCAAAGGCGTAACCATAAATGATTTAAGATAAAATCTACAGTATCAATTTTTCTACAATTTCAGATGTTTAATTATTTAAAAATTTGAATCAATGAAAGTCCTGTAGCACAAGATACATAATTTATAAAAAAATAAAAACACATAACAATATGACAGAAAAAGTACGTTGCCTGATTATAGGCTCAGGACCAGCAGGATATACAGCTGCTATTTATGCTTCGAGAGCTAACTTAGCTCCTGTGATGTATGTAGGCATGCAACCGGGTGGACAATTAACAACTACCAATGAAGTGGAAAATTTCCCGGGATATCCCGAAGGAATTACAGGCCCCGAATTGATGGTCGATTTGCAAAAACAAGCTGAACGCTTCGGAACAGATGTACGTTTTGGGATGGTAACTGCCACCGACCTCTCGGCTGCCCCTTACAAAGTAACTGTTGATGGTGAAAAACTAATTGAGGCAGATACAATTATTATCTCTACCGGTGCCACAGCCAAATACCTTGGTTTGCCCGACGAAACAAAATATGCAGGTTCGGGTGTGTCGGCTTGTGCTACCTGCGATGGATTCTTCTACCGCAAACGCAAAGTAGCTGTGGTAGGTGGTGGCGACACCGCTTGCGAAGAAGCAAGTTACCTCTCGGGTTTGGCCGATAAAGTATTCCTGATCGTTCGGAAACCTTTCCTTCGAGCTTCAAAAATTATGCAGGAACGCGTATTGAGCAACCCAAAAATTGAAGTGCTTTTCGAATGTGAAACCGTTGGTCTTACTGGTGATAAAGTGGTGCAGGGCGCTGATCTTGTGAAACGTCGCGGACAGTCGGACGAAGAACAACTTCACATCGAAATAGATGGATTTTTCCTGGCAATCGGACACAAACCAAATTCCGACGTATTCAAACCATGGATTGAAACTGACGAAATTGGTTACATTAAAACCATTCCTGGCACTCCACGCACTAATATTGCAGGCGTGTTTGCTGCAGGCGACGTAGCCGATCCTCATTACAGACAAGCCATTACAGCTGCCGGAAGTGGCTGTCAGGCAGCACTTGAAGCCGAGCGTTACCTCAGCGAAAAAGGATTGTAATCCTATCAAACTTAAAAAAGCCAACTTTTTACAGTTGGCTTTTTTATGTTTACAATTAGCAATTAATAATATCTGACCATTTGTTTTACAATACTAAAACACAAACAAACAGTCTTGTAACTCGTAACTATTTACTCGTAACTATTTATATTGCTCTTTTAATTCATCGTACCATTTTTTCATTACAAAGAAAGCTTTCTTTTTCTGTCCTTTGTCCGAAATCAAGCCTTTACGATTAAAATCATCCTGAATATTGCGCAACTGACGACGTGGCGATCGGAAATCTTTCAAAATCCAGGGCGCAGTACCGGCAAGTCCGGGTATCCGTTTAAACATATTCACACTTCTGATGTACAGATCTTCCTGATAATCTTCGGTGAAGCGCTCTGTGACATCACCTCTTAATCCATAGAGTGCACCTCCGCCAAATTCAGTAATTATCACCGGCTTCTGTACAGAAAAAGTCCAGTTGACCCGGTCACATTTTTCAGGTGTGCCATCGTACCAACCCACATATTCGTTAAAGCTCAACACATCCATGATTTGAGCCAACTCATCGTTAACAGTCATAAGTCCGGGACTCAGTTCTTCTTTTTCCATGGCTGCACCCACCAATCTTACCGGATCGAGCTGTCGTGTTTTTTCAGCCAAACGGGTCAGGAAACTAAGTCGGGCAGCACCATGTGGCGTTTCGTTAGCAATGGACCAAATGATAATATTCGCCCTGTTTTTATCGCGGGTAATATTATCGGTGAGCTGATTTTTGGCATTTGCATAGGTTGCTTCATTGCCCCATTGAATAGTCCAGTAAACAGGGATTTCGGACCAAACCATTAAACCCATCCTTTCGGCCTGACGAACCATTTGTTCGTTGTGTGGATAATGTGCCAGGCGAACAAAATTGCAACCCATATCCCTGGCCCATTGAAGCAAGGTAATATCCTGTTCTTTCGAATAAGCCCTGCTGTTGCTGAAAGCTGCTTCTTCGTGAATGCATATACCTCTGAGAAAAACAGGTTTCCCATTTAATAAAATCTGTGTTCCTTTGGTTTCTATCGTTCTGAACCCAATTTCGTCCGTCAATGTTTCATTGTCGACAGTTATATTCACTTTGTAAAGTTTGGGATTTTCGGGAGACCACAATAACGGTTTTGCCTTTATTTCAAAAGCGGCATACCCATTGGCATCCGGCGTTAATCGCTGTACAATTTTCAGTTCGGGAATTTCCAGTTTCAGTGACTTAGCTAACTGTTTACCATCTAACTGAATCCAGCCCTGAATAAGATTCTTGTCCGACTTTTTTAATTGAACATAATAATCACGCACAAAAGTTGCTGGTGTTTCTATCAAAGTAACCTCGCGGGTTATTCCACCGTAATTCCACCAATCGGTATTGATGGTTGGCACAGCCTCAAGCTTTCGTTTATTATCAACTTTTACAACAAGTGAATTTTCTCCATTTTTTAGTGCATTGGTCACTTCGAAGTTAAAAGGAGTAAATCCACCTATGTGCTGACCTATTTCTTTTCCATTCAAAAAAACGATAGCCTCATAATTTACGGCTCCAAAATGCAGAAAAACACGTTTATCATTCTTCATCTCATAATTAAATCTGTTTCGATACCAAACGGTGCCTTCATAGTAGTATAATTCAGGGCGTTGTGTATTCCAGTCACCGGGAACTGTCAGCGTTTTATCTGTCGAAAAATCATATTCCTGCAATTTTGTTTTATCTGTATATTCTTTATCGTCGCCATAACCACCTGATTTCATTGGCATACGCCGATAATCGTAGTATCCGTTTTCGAAAGGATCGACTATGGTTTTCCAGTGTCCGTTCAAAGAGATGGTCTGACGAGCTTCTACATTGATAATTTGTGGCGATTGTTGAGCTGAAAGAGAAACAGTAATTAGTAATAAAAATAAAAGAACTGTTTTTTTTATTGATTTTTTCATTTCCTGAAAGTTTTGATGGTAACAATTATTAGACTCATGAATAATATTTTTACAAAGTTCGAGAAAATTTCCCAATTATGAAACCCTGTAAATCAAGAAAAAAGCAAACAGGAACATCCGGCATATTTCAAACCCAATTTATTGTATCAAACGATCATAATATTGCATCTAAATACCTTTTTAATATTGCATTAGTTATCTATCTCCGTTCAATTTTCATTACAAATAAACATGAATTATGGCCTGCCCCATAAATAAATCCTTATTTTTACGTAATTTTGCAGCGTGAAAAAACGTTACTTCATATACCTGTCGTACAAAGGCACTGCATACCATGGCTGGCAAATACAGCCCAACGGTTTGTCTGTTCAGGAAGTGCTAACAAAAGCCCTTTACACCGTTTTCAGAACTGAAACCGAAATTACCGGTGCCGGACGTACCGACAGCGGTGTGCATGCCCGATTAATGGTGGCGCATTTCGACACCAACAAGGAAATAGAAAGTCTGACTGGCCTTACAGTAAAGCTGAACAGCATTTTGCCTAAGGATATCGCTGTTTCGAAAATTGTGGAAGTGAAACCCGACGCCCATGCCCGATTCGATGCCATTTCGCGTAAATATGAATATCATATTGTTACAAGTAAAAATGTATTTAAATCCGAATATGCTGCCCGTTTCAATGAACATCTCGATTTCGATGCAATGAATCAGGCTGCAGCCATTTTGAAAGAATACAGCGATTTTACAAGTTTCAGCAAGCTACACACTGATGTAAAAACGAATAATTGCGTAATTCATCAGGCTTTGTGGACTATGAATGATGGAGAATGGATTTTCACAATAGAAGCGGATCGTTTTTTGCGCAATATGGTAAGAGCCATAGTAGGTACATTACTAGAAGTGGGTCGTGCCAAAATGACAATCGAGCAGTTTCGGGAAATAATTGAAGCAAAAAACCGCTGCAAAGCCGGGACTTCAGTGCCGGCACAGGGACTTTACCTTGTAAATGTTCAATATCCGGAAGATCTTTTTTTGTTGTAAATTGCCGACAATTCAAATTCATAATAATTCGAACATCTTTGTTAACCATTGAATCGTAAATTGTAAACTATTAATTGTAATGTGGTTAGCACTTGGATTTTTATCAGCACTCTTGCTTGGCATTTATGATGTTAGTAAAAAAGTATCATTGCAAAACAATGCAGTGATTCCCGTTTTATTTACGTCTATTTTATTTTCGTGTAGCATTCTTTCTCCCTTTTTAATCATTTCAAATGTTCAGCCACATTGGTTGGAGGGCACTCCGTTTTTTGTTCCATCGGTCAACATCAGGACGCATCTTTTTCTAGTTCTAAAGGCAGTAATTGTGCTTTCATCGTGGCTTTTTGCCTATTTTGCCATGAAACATTTACCAATTACAATTGCCTCGCCTATCAAAGCAACGCAACCTGTTTGGGTAGTTATCGGCGGTGTACTTATTTTTGGGGAGAAACTTTCGGGCTTCCAAATGGCCGGCGTGGCCATTACCCTTGTTTCCTTTTTTATGTTTTCCTTTGCCGGAAAAAGAGAAGGATTCTCGGCCGATTCAAACAAATGGATCATATTCATCATCTTAGCAACTTTAACAGGTGCCATCAGTGGCTTGTACGATAAATATTTGCTCGGTCAGTTCGATCACATGGCCGTACAAACCTATTATACATTTTATCAGGCCATTATAATGGGACTTATCACTTACTTTCTGTGGTATCCCGGACGTAAAAAGACGACTCCATTTCAGTTCAGGTGGTCGATAGCGTTTATTTCAATTTTCCTGGTTTCGGCTGATTTTGCCTACTTCTATGCACTTTCGCTGCCCGACTCTCTCATTTCTATCGTATCCACCGTTCGTAGGGCCGGAGTCATCGTGCCTTTCTTTTATGGCGCTTTAGTGATGCATGATAAAAATCTGAAATTAAAACTTATCGACATGTTTGGCGTCATATTGGGAATGATTTTTCTGTTTTTAGGATCTTAAGTCGAAGTCAACACTTTATTATACTATTGATATACTGAAAGATAACAAACAAAAACGGTTTATTTCGAAACAAAATTTAAAATTCAGTCTAAAATATTTGATTATTAGGCAGAAAGTTTGTATTTTTGCAAGCCCAAAAAGAAAAGAAAAATAATAAAAAAATTAAGATATGAAAAGCGGAATTCACCCAGAAAACTATCGCACCGTGGTATTTAAAGATATGTCGAACGGCGATATTTTTTTCTCACGTTCAACAGTAAACACCAAAGAAAATATCGAAATTGATGGTGTTACTTATCCTATCGTTAAAATGGAAATTTCGAGTTCGTCACACCCTTTCTACACTGGAAAATCCAAATTGGTAGATACTGCAGGACGTGTTGACAAATTCATGAACCGTTATGCAAAACGCATGGAAGCAAAAAAATAACATTTAAATTTTTAAATGTATTGTAAAGCCCTGAACAAATTGTTCAGGGCTTTTTTTGTACATATTGTCAGCCTACTCATTGTATTTATCTATATCGATATTGTAAATATCTGTTTGTAAAATATAGACAAACACATTATCTTTGTATCACAAACAAGAAATAATACGAACAACAAACATAAAAATTAAAATTATGAAAACATTAGATTTCACAAAACTGAATGCCAAATCGGTAAAAAATGTAGTGAGTGCTTTACAACAATTATTGGCAGACTACCAGGTGTACTACAGCAATCTTCGCGGTTTTCACTGGAATGTAAAAGGTAAAGATTTTTACGTTATGCACGCACAATTCGAAAGCATGTACAACAATGCCGCCGAAAAAGTGGATGAAATAGCCGAACGTATCCTAATGCTCGACGGAATACCAGCTCACAATTTCAGCGAATATCTGAAAACAGCCAAAGTAAAAGAAAGCGGATATGTAACAAGTGGCGACGAAGGAGTTAAACACGTTATGGAAACAACATCGTATTTTCTGGAATCGGAACGTAACATCCTGAAAATGGCTTCCGAAGCTGGCGATGAAGCAACTGTCGCTATGATGAGCGACTATATTAGAGAACAGGAAAAACAACTTTGGATGCTGACAGCGTACTCAAGTAAATAATTCATATCATAAAAAACAAAGGCTGATGTTTGGAAAAATCCATTCATCAGCCTTTTTTACTTTTTCAAAATTTAAAGCCTGTAAGTTTTTCGGAATACTTCCATAATTTACGGGTATGTTTCTCTTTATATGCATGTTTTTTTGCCTTCACCACCACAGGATAGCCCTTCACCCCACCCATTCCATCGGGGCCATAAAACTCACCTCCTTTAGCTTCGGGATCAACAGCAGCTCTCAAAAGTGGTAAAGCTCCCATGTCGGCCGGCTGCACAAACCACTTAAACAATGGCATAAACAGTTTTCTGAAAAAATCGCTACCTATCTGATTGAACAGGTTGGTATCGGACACACCGGGATGAGCCACTGTGGCAATTGCATCTATTTTGTTGGACTTGAAATAATGTTGCAGTCCGAATGTGAAATGTAAAGCCTCTAGTTTGGAACGGGAATAAGCGCCCATTGGAGTGTATTTCTCATCTTTTTCATACAACAAATCGTGGAAATTCATCTTTCCTGTTTTATGAGCAATGCTACTTACACACACAACACGCGACTTTGGAGTGCTTCTCAATTTCTCCATCAAAAGCCCAGTCAGTAAAAAATGCCCGAAATAATTAGTTCCCTGCTGTAACTCGATGCCATCAACTGTTTTCCCATAAGGCGTCATCATTATGCCGGCATTATTCAGCAAAATATCAAGCTGATTATATCCGGCATTAAATGTATCTGCAAAACTTCTCACTGATGAAAAATCTGACAAATCAAGCTTCATTACAGCAATTTTGGCATCCGGCTGCAATTTCTGAATTTCCGTTTTTGCAGCTTCACCTTTTTTGTCGGAACGACAGGCAATAACAACTTCTGCACCTTTATTGGCAAATGCTTTTACAGCCTGAAAACCAAGCCCTCCATTTCCTCCCGTTACAATGATTACTTTACCCGACAAGTCGGGCATATCAGCAAGTGTCCATTTATTTTTCGACATATTTATCTGCTTATTTTTATTAAAATGTAATTTGTTTTTGTATTACAATTAAAACAGCATACAACCAATTTTGTTTGTTTATTTTTCACATTAAATCTTCTGATCTGCGGGTAATACCATATTATTTTTGCCTATAATATTGAAAAAACCGGCTGCAGGTTATTACCTCCCGAGCCGGTTCTTATAATTTGAAAAGCAGAAAGCTTATTTACTAAGTTTTGCTCTCATTGCATCCCATATCAGATAACCGATAATAGCGCCATACATTACGAGTCCGAGCCACTGAGCGCCGTTGCTTTCTACCCATTCGGCATTCATAAGATTGATACCACCAAAACGCAAACCAGCACTCACAACGCCCATCAAAGCACCTCCTGCTATGAAACCAGAAGCAAGCAATGTACCTTTTTCATGACGGGCTGTGTTCAGCGCTTTGTCTTTGGAACGCGTAGAAACGAACCAGCTGATCAAACCACCCACCAACAGCGGAGCATTCAATTCCATAGGAATAAACATTCCCAAAGCAAAAGCCAATGCAGGAATTTTAAAGAAAGTAAGTACGATAGAAATCAAAGCACCGATAGCATACAAATACCATGGAGCGCCGGCACCCGACATCAAGGGTTCAATCACAGCAGCCATTGCATTGGCCTGAGGTGCTACCAAAGCGTTATCGCCGGTAAATCCGTAGGTTTTATTCAACACCATGATTACACCACCCACAGTAGCCGCCGAAACCAGCGTACCAAGAAATTTCCATGTTTGCTGTTTAGCAGGAGTAGTTCCGACCCAGTAGCCGATTTTTAAATCGGTAATAAAACCGCCAGCCATAGACAATGCCGTGCAAACCACACCTCCAATTACCAAAGCCGCCACCATGCCGGTAGTTCCTTTCAGACCTACAGCCACCATCACTACCGAAGCCAAAATCAGGGTCATCAGGGTCATTCCCGAAACCGGATTAGTACCAACAATTGCGATAGCATTCGCAGCCACTGTAGTAAAAAGAAAAGCGATAACTGCTACGACGATAATGCCAACTGTGGCATAAAGCAGGTTAAATTCAAAAACTCCAAAATAAAAGAAAGCATAAGTAGCCACCAGTGCCAATATAACTCCGATAGTAATTATCTTCATCGAAAGATCGCGCTGCGTGCGTTTTACTTTAGCATCTACCGCCTGACCTTTTCCCTTGAATTCTTTTGCAGCAAGCCCTACAGCACTTTTAATTATTCCCCACGAACGAACAATACCAATAATACCCGCCATAGCAATTCCACCAATTCCAATATGACGTGCAAATTCCTTGAATATAACTTCGGGTTGAACATCGGACAACAATCCTGTGAAAGTTGGATTGAGTATCTGAGCAAACTGATCGCCCATCATTGGCAACAATGGAACAATCACAAACCAGATAAGGGCTGATCCGGCAACAATGATGGCTGAATATTTAAGCCCGACAATATAACCAAGACCAAGCACAGCCGCGCCCACATTTAGTTTGAAAACCACTTTTGCTTTTTCAGCCAAAGCCTCGCCATAAGGCAACACGCGTGTACTGAAAGTTTCGGCCCAAGAACCGAAAGTGGCCACTACAAAGTCGTAAATTCCACCAATAGCACCTGCTAAAATCAGAGGTTTGGCCTGGTCGCCACCTTTTTCGCCGGAAACAAGTACCTGAGTAGTAGCTGTAGCTTCGGGAAAAGGATATTTGCCATGCATGTCCGACACAAAGTATTTACGGAAAGGAATCATAAATAAAATACCCAAAATACCACCAAGTAACGAGCTCAGGAACACCTGCATAAAACTAACCGTAATTTCAGGATATTTGGCCTGAAGAATATAAAGTGCCGGTAATGTAAAAATAGCACCTGCAACTACCACACCCGAACTGGCACCAATGGATTGAATAATCACATTTTCGCCCAAAGCACCTTTGCGCTTCGATGCGCTTGAAAGCCCAACAGCAATTATGGCAATAGGAATGGCAGCTTCGAACACCTGTCCGATTTTAAGACCCAAATATGCTGCCGCCGCTGAGAAAAGCACCGCCATCATAAGCCCCAAACCTACTGAACGTGCATTTACTTCTGAATATTCTCTATCAGGCGACAATAATGGTTTATAGTCTTCGCCATCGCGCAACTCCCGGGATGCATTCTCGGGCAAACCGGTAATTTTCTCTTCTTCGTGCATAAATAAATTTATAAAGTTCTTACTTTTTGAATATTAATTCAAAACAGATGAATAATAATTTTAATAATTTTCGGAAAACAAATCAATTAATCCACATACATAATGCTTGCCGATGAAGGAGCAAGAACAAATTTGGTGGATTTTGGCTTCATAATTCCGGAAAGATTGATTTGTCCATCGTGACAAACCACATTCCAATCACCTTCAGGGATATCTACAGTTACCGGCTTGCGGTTTCCGTTGTACATTACAAGAATATCCTTCCATTTTTCGCCGTTCACATGGTCTTTAAGCATATATCCCACCACATTTGGTGCCATTGAATCTATAAAAACAAGATGTTTTTGCATCATTTCCTGCGTTGGAATACGGAAAGCAGCGTGTGCTTTGCGTAGTGAAATCAGTCCCTGATAATAATTAAAAACATCTTTGAATTGTGTTTTATTGTCCCAATTGATCTGATTGATGGAGTCGGGCGACTGATAGGTATTGTGTACGCCTTTTTTGTTGCGATAAAGCTCTTCGCCCGCATAAATAAACGGAACTCCTTGCGAAGTGAACACTATGGTTTGAGCCAACTTATTGAACCTGATGAGTTCGTCGTCAGTAGCGTCAGCCGGTTTTGCATCTTTTAGCTTATCTACCAAGCACATATCATCGTGACAGGAAACGTAATTAATGATTTGCGTTGGATTATTCACATAAGGTTCTTTTGAATAAATAAGCTTGCTGTAGTCAACCTGTCGATGTTCGGTAGCCCCTACAACTCCAAACTTAACGCTTTCTTCAAGACTATCAATCCCCGATACAAAACCAGGTATCTCAGCATGCATCCAACTTCCTTTCAATGCATCGCGAATATCATCACTGAACACAGCAATTTCTTCAAGAAGTTTTGCGTTTTTCTTAACAGCTCTTTTTTCCTCGGCAAGTGGTGATCCTGAGGCAGTCCAGCCTTCGCCATACATAAAAATACTTGGGTCAATTTTGTCGAGCGCAGCACGAATTTCGTTCATTGTTTCTATATCATGTATGCCCATCAAATCGAAACGAAATCCATCTACGTGATATTCAGTTGCCCAATAAACCACCGATTCAACAATAAATTTACGCATCATTGGACGCTCAGAGGCAGTTTCGTTGCCGCAGCCTGAAGCATTTGACCATGTACTGTCGGCATTCATTCGGTAAAAATAGCCGGGTGCCAGCAGATTTAAATGCGATTTTTCGCCGGTGAATGTATGATTATACACCACATCCATTACCACACGGATGCCTGAGTTATGAAGTGCCTGAACCATTTGTTTAAATTCGCGGATGCGACTCGTCGGATCATGCGGATTGGTTGAATATCCACCTTCGGGAACATTAAAGTTCAGCGGATCATACCCCCAATTGTATTTATTTTCGTTGAGTTTTGTTTCGTCAATCGATGCATAATCAAAAGAAGGAAGCAAATGAACATGCGTAACACCCAATTCCTTTAAATGATCGATTCCGGTTGCTTCGCCCATCGTGTTTTTTGTTCCATGCTCGGTGAAAGCAAGGAATTTACCTTTGTTCTTCATCCCTGAATTGGGCGAAACCGAGAAATCGCGCACGTGCACCTCGTAAAGAATAATATCAGTAGCATTTTTAAGAGCCGGACGCACATCATTCTCCCAATTATCAGGGTTAGTTTCGTCCATATCGATAATGGCTGCACGCTTACCGTTAACACCAGTAGCTTTTACCCACATACCCGGAGTTTCGTCGAGCCATTTTTCGCCAATACGCACCTGAAAAGTATAAAATTTGCCTTTCAGATTTTCTTTGATCTCTTTTTTCCAGGTTCCATTGTCCGAACGTTTCATATCAACCGTTTCGTAGGCAGCACCGTCAGCGCCATTATCATACAACAACAACTTCACTTCGGTAGCCGTTGGCGCCCATACTCTGAACTTGCTTGACTGCGGAGAATACTGTAATTCGAGATCATTTCCTTCATAAACAGGATATTCATCATAAGATGCATACTTAGGAACATTATTGCAAGCAGACAAAAGGACAACCATTAATGACATAAAAATATAATTTGCTTTCATAATAAATATTATAAAGTTATTTTTATAAAAAATTAAATCGACATTACATTAAACAAGTGAAAATAAGCAAAAAGCCTATTTTCACTTGCTAAAAAAATTTATTTCGAACCTGTTACTTCAATTCCGTTTCGAATGAGTAACGCATCGATAGTAGGTTCTTGCCCGCGGAAACGTTTGTAAAGGGTCATCGGGTGTTCAGTGCCCCCTTTCATCAAAATATTCTGACGGAACGAAGCAGCTGTTTTTTTATCGAAAATACCGTTTTTAACAAAAACAGAGTACGCATCAGCATCGAGCACTTCGGCCCATTTATAACTGTAATAGCCTGCTGCATATCCACCCGAGAAAATATGACTGAAGGTAGGACTCATAGCAGCATCGTTGATAACCGGTAAAATCTGAGTCGAAGCCATAGATGTTTTTTCCATTGCAACCACATCTCCTTCGTAAGGTGCTTCGATACTGTGCCACGCCATATCCAAAAAGCCAAAGCTCAACTGACGTAAACAGAAGTTAGCTGTATTGAAGTTTTCGGCATCTTTTATTTTCTTTATCAATGACGCAGGAATCTTTTCTCCGGTTTGATAGTGAACGGCAAAACCATCCAAAAATTCTTTTTCCGAAGCCCAGTTTTCCATAATCTGCGAGGGTAATTCTACAAAATCGCGATAAACATTGGTACCTGAAAGCGACTCATAAGTACATTTGGTGAGCATGCCGTGCAAAGCGTGTCCGAATTCGTGTAAAAATGTTGTCAACTCATCATAAGTCAACAATGCCGGTTTTGTTTCGGTAGGACGGGTAAAATTCATCACAATTGTAATCTGAGGGCGACTATCGGTTTTTCCAACCATATATTGCGACTTAAAATCGTTCATCCAGGCGCCTGCACGTTTGCCATCTCGCGGATGAAAATCGGTATAAAGCACCGACAGGAATTTTCCTTTTTCGTCAATCACATCATAAGCATCCACTTCAGAATGATACACAGGAATGCTATTGTTTTTAACAAATTTTATTCCATACAATTTAGTAGCCAAACCAAAAACGCCTTTTTTTACATTTTCGAGCTCGAAATAAGGTTTCAACATTTCGTCGTTGATCGCAAATTTTTCTTCTTTCAATTTTTCGGAATAATATGACCAATCCCATGATTGCACTTTGAAATAAGCACCATTTTTCTCGGCATAAGCCTGCACTTCGGCATATTCTTTTTCAGCGGTTGGTTTGTAAGCAACGAGTAATTTATTCAACAGGTCATTTACATTTTCTTTTTTCTCAGCCATACGATCCACCAGCACGTAGTCGGCATATGATTTATGTCCGAGCAAATTAGCAATTTTCATGCGGGTATTTGCAATCTTACGGATATTTTCAAGGTTGTCATATTCACCACCCAACATACATTTAGTGGTGTTGGCCATGTAGAGTTCGCGGCGTAAATCGCGGTTGTTGGCATATTTCATTACCGGACCATAAGTTGTAGCTTTCAGGTCGAGCAACCAACCAGTTTTACCTGCTTTTTTTGCATTCATTGCCAACATATCAATAACATCGGCTGGCAGGCCGTCCAATAAATTCTTGTCGGTAATAAGCATGTTCCATTTATTGGTTTCTTTCAGCGCATTCTGACCAAAATTAAGCGTCAACATGCTCATTTCTTTGGAGAGTTCACGATAAATGGCTTTGTCTTTTTCTGACAAATTAGCGCCATTATCAGCAAAACCATCATATGTCTTTTTCAGTAGCATTTGTTGTTCGGCTGTAAGTTTAAGCTGCCCCTTCATGTCGTAAACAGCTTTCACACGCGCAAAGAGCTTTTCGTTCAGACGAATGGCATTGGAATGTTCGGTAAACAAAGGCGAAACTTTTTGAGCAATTGCCTGCATTTCGTCGTTGGTTTCAGCACTGAGCAGGTTGTAGAAAGGCGAACTCACTTTGGTGAGCAACGACCCGCTACGGTCGAGTGCTACGATTGTATTTTCGAAAGTTGCCGGCTTTGGATTTTCAACAATGGCTTTTATTTCAGCATCATGTTGTTTCATAGCCTCTTCGAAGGCAGGCATATAGTGCTCTATCTTTATTTTATCAAAAGGTATGGTTTGATGGGGTGTCTTGTAGGTTTCCAAAAGCGGATTTCCGGCCAATAGCGCCCCGGCAACCGATATTGCAGTCATAAGCAGTACAATTTTTGTTTTCATTTGTAAATCATTTTTTAGTCGTAAAACTCAACATTGATGGATAGCCAATTCATTAAAAATGACAAATGCTGTCAATGCTCAATTTTGATGTTATTAAAAGAAAGAGAATTAATTCGAATTTATTTTTTATGCAGATTTTTAAAATATTAAAAAGAAGAACCAACGACATTCTTTTTTATTTGAATTGATTTAGCTTGAGAATACTGTAGCGCATTACAAGCATAATTATTATTTTCTCCAAAAATACTCATAATTATTCAAAACTACAAACGCAATCACATTGTTAATTGTTTATTTTTTTTATCATTTTCAATTATGTATTGATAAAAATCACTATACTTGCAAAAAAAAATAAAACATGAACAAAATAAAGATTCCATACGTCGAAAAGCTTGACCATACAGACATAATCTCTGCAGCAGATACACTTGATTTACTGGGAGAAAAGGGCACTATTGAATCGGTCAACTGGCCACATTTATACAATTACAAACCAATAACGATTTTTTATATTGCGCGATCCAAAACAAGCATCTTTATCAAGTTTGATGTGCGGGGTAACTTGCTTAAGGCTGTTTATGCAAAGGATCAGGAACCTGTCCACGAAGATAGCTGTGTGGAATTTTTCTGCAAACTGCCCGGAAGTGAATACTATTGTAATTTTGAATTTAACTGCATTGGTACATGTTCGGCCGGTAAACGCAAAGCACGCAAAGAAGATGTAACACATTTCGACACAGATGAATTGCTTACCATCAAACGATTCCCTTCCATCGGCACAAGAGCTTTCAACGAAATGCAGGGCATATTTGAATGGGAACTCACTGTCGAAATTCCCTTCACACTTATTGGAATCGACCCAATGAATTTACCTGAAAAGTTACTCGGGAATTTTTACAAATGTGCCGACGACACGGATAGTAAACATTATGTAAGCTGGAATGCCATAAAAACCGAGAAACCAGACTTTCATCGACCCGATTTTTTCGGCGAACTTATTTTCTAATTTTCAGTATTTTACAACAACTAATCGACTCAAAAATAAAACTGGCAAATAAAGTATTGTACTTTATCTGCCAGTTTTTTATTTAATTGAAATCAGATTGTTTGAATTTATTTCAGTGCCTCTAAACTGAAGTGCCAGTAAATTAATATCCGCGAATAGCTTCAATTCCTGGCAAAACGCGTCCTTCGATGGCTTCGAGCAAAGCACCTCCACCAGTAGATACATAAGAAACACCATCAGCAAGTCCGAACTTGTTTACACAAGCCACAGAGTCGCCACCTCCAACGAGCGAGAAAGCTCCGTTTTTAGTAGCTTCAACAATAGCTTCGCCTACCGATAGTGAACCATGTGTAAAGTTATCAAATTCGAACACACCCGTAGGGCCATTCCAAAGAATCGTTTTAGATGCCTTGATAACATCGCCGAATTTCTTTTCGGTATCAGGACCAATATCCAATCCTTCCCAACCATCTGGAATTTCGTTTACAGGAACAAACTGAGTGTTAGCATCGTTACTGAAAGCATCAGCAATTTTTGCATCAGTAGCCAAAACCATATTAACGTTATTAGCCTTAGCTTTTTCGAGCAATTCGAGTGCCAGATCAAGTTTATCGTTTTCGCAGATAGAATTACCTACATTTCCGCCCAATGCTTTAGTGAATGTATAAGTCATACCACCGGCAATGATCAGATTGTCAACCTTTGTAAGCAGGTTTTCGATGATTTCGATTTTTGAAGACACTTTTGAACCTCCCATAATGGCCGTAAACGGACGTGCAGTCTCAGTCATAATTTTCTCAACTGCCAACACCTCTTTTTCCATCAGGTAACCGAACATTTTATTGTCAGCATCGAAATATTTAGCAATAAGCGCTGTGGATGCATGAGCACGGTGAGCCGTTCCAAAAGCATCGTTCACATAACAATCGGCATACGAAGCCAATGTTGCAGTAAATTTTTTCTGACTTTCTTTTACTACTTTCTTAGCAGCATCTTTCTCAGCATCGTCAGCAAATTCGCCACGTGGTTTTCCTTCTTCTTCGGCATAAAAGCGCAAGTTTTCGAGCAATAAAGCTTCGCCCGGTTTAAGTGCTGCAGCCATTTGAGCTGTTTCTTCACCCATACAGTCGGCTGCAAATTTAACATCCACACCCAATAGTTTTGAAACATGAGCCAAAATAGCTTTTAACGAGTACTTTGCATCCGGATTTTTTTTAGGACGACCCATGTGCGAAGCTATAATTAAACTTCCACCATCGGCCAGAATTTTTTTTAACGTTGGCAAGGCTGCACGAATACGGTTGTCGTCGGTAATTACAAAATTTTCGTCCAACGGTACATTAAAGTCAACGCGTACGAAAGCTTTTTTACCTGCAAAATTAAAATTGTCAATAGTTTGCATATTGTTATTTATTTGATAATTATATAATTCAATAAAAATATTCAATAAGAATTTGAAAGTGCAAAGATAATTAAAAACGTTGGGTTTTAGGCCAATCAGTTCGTTTTATACCTGAAATTTACGGCAGCCAATTGCTCATTGGCTTCAACAATTTTTTTCTTCAGGTCCTCTTTGTATTGAAGGAGCTTTTGCTGAAGTGCTTCGTCGTTTACAGCGAGCATTTGCACGGCCAGCAGCGCCGCGTTTAAGGCTCCATTGATACCCACTGTGGCCACCGGAATTCCGGGAGGCATCTGTACAATGGCCAGCAAAGCATCCATACCGTCAAGACTTGCATTGATCGGAACCCCTATAACTGGCAGTGTTGTCATCGATGCAATTACGCCCGGCAAATGTGCGGCCATTCCTGCCGCTGCTATTATCACCTGAATTCCGTTTTTTCTTGCATTGCTTGCAAAGACTTCTACCTCGCGGGGTGTACGGTGAGCCGACAATGCATTGATTTCGAATGGAATTTCAAACTCATCAAACAATTTTGCTGCTTTTTCCATCACAGGCAGGTCGGATGTGCTGCCCATGATAATACTTACTCTGGGTTTCATTCTTTTTTTATAATTAATATCAACCTATCAGAGCTGCGTATGCTTCGGCCGACAATAAAGATTCAACTTCAGAAAGTTCGCTCACACTCATTTTAACAATCCAACCTTTACCATAAGGGTCAGTGTTAATAAGTTCGGGAGTTGCATCAAGCTCGGCATTAAGTTCAAGAATGGTACCTCCTACCGGAAGGAATAATTCAGAAACTGTTTTCACAGCTTCTACACTACCAAAAACGTCACCTTCGGCAAGCTCTTCGCCTACTGTTTCAACTTCTACATATACAATTTCGCCTAATTCGCTTTGAGCATAATCGGTGATACCGACCCAGGCTGTATTGCCTTCTACACGTAACCACTCGTGTTCTTTTGTGTACTTAAGATTTGCAGGAATACTCATACTGTTAATTTTTTATTTGTTGTTTTATAAAAATTGATTTTTAATTTATATTTAGCTGACAATAAACCGGATAATGGTCAGAATATTTTACTTTTGAGATATTAAAATAATTGGTAGTAAAAGTCGCATCGTACAACACATAGTCAATACGGAATTTATAAATGGAGAGATTCAACGTCCAACCCAATCCAAAACCAGTTTCGGAAAAAGCATCTTTGAGATTGCCTTTTATTTTTGTGTAAGCATATGAAACGGGCACATCATTAAAATCGCCACATATGATAACTTTGTACGGGGAACGATTTCTTATCGAAGCTATTGTATCGGCTTGTACGGCTCGTGCTTTATAAGCAGCACCAAGCTTACGGGACAGATGGAGCGTTGTTCCCGAAAGTTTTTCGGTGTCAAAGCTGTCTTTCAACTGTATAGGCAATTCACGATCGCGTTCGGTAAGCCTGTTCGACTCAAGGTGGTTATTGAATACCCTTATCGTATCTCCATTAACAACTATATCTGTGTACACAGATACATTGTACATCGACTGAATATCTATATTTTTTTTCTTTATAATGGGGAATTTAGAAAATGTGGCTACTCCTGACTTTGCCCAGTTTTGCTCCTGTTTGTACCAAATGTGCCGGTATGGATATTTCTTAAAAATCCGTAGCACATCTTCCTGGGTAAGGTATTGTTCTTTCGGACTCACTGCAAATTCCTGCAGGCAAACTATATCGGCGTCGGCATCCAACACATACTGAATCACATTATTTGGATGCTCTGAAGTATGTTTTGCCATACCACCGCTCATCATTGTATTGTAAGTAAGTATTTTTACTGTTGTACCCGAGACATTGCTTTGTGTACGGCCAAAATGTAAAGGCAAAGTATCGGCAATTTGTGTTGAACACAGAAGAAGTGTTAGTAATGAGATAAGAAAATGCCATTTCCGGGCTATGATCCAAAAAACAACAAAGCAGGTGTTCAGAAAAATAATGATAGGAAAAATGAGCGTAACATAGGAAGGAGGGATAAATTCCTCTGGGCTAATTTTTGTTCCGAGCAAACTAAGCAGCATAATGATGACTACTACCATATTGGCAGCCAACATTATCCCTTTTACTATAGCTCTACCAAACATTACAATTCAGAATTCAGAATTCAGCACTAAGACTTACAATTGATTTATTTTTTTCCCTGTTCAAATAGTTTTTTCTTTTCGTCAGCCGAAAGACTTTCGTAGCCGGAAGTTTTTATTTTGTCGAGGATGTGGTCTATTTCGGCCATTCGACGGGCTTTATTCATATTGAATTCAGCATCGCTCATAGTAGACCTTCCCCTTTTCTTTGACGAAACCACTTTTAATTTTCGTGGTTTAAAAAGGTTATACAAAGCATCGAGTAGCTTATTTAACCATTTAGTTATATCCTTCCCCTGCCGCAAAGATACAATAAAAATGTAACCCGCAAAAGCACCACCAAGATGTGCAATTTCTCCGCCCGCATTATTCGATGTTATTCCAAAAAAACTCGTCAACACTGTAAACAGGGCTATATATTTGAGTTTTATATTTCCTATAAACAACATTCTCAGCTCCATATTAGGCGATTGCACAGCCACAGCCACTATCATGGCAATGACCGACGCTGAGGCGCCCATCAACAAGCTCAGCTGAACATAAGGTTCAAAATAAGGAAAAACATTATAAGCAACCACATAAAACAATGCACCCGCAAATCCGCCTATCAAATACAGGCTTACCATTTGTTTTTCGGTGAAATACATCAAAAACAGCTTTCCGAACCAGTACAAAGCCAGCATGTTGAACAAAATATGAAACAATCTTTCGTGCAAAAACATGTAAGTAAGCAGCGTCCAGAAATGAGACAACAGGGCATTGACATCGGACGGCAAAGCCAGATAAGTAATTAAGTTTCCGGCATCCAGATTAAACAACCTCAGCATCAAAATTAATACCTGCAACAAGATATAAATTCCGGCATTGATATAAATCAAACGCGTCAGGGTATTTCCATTCCGAAAAGCAAGTTTCAATTTATCAATTATATCCATTTTTTTGAAGTATAAATTTTAAATTAAGATGAAGTTATAAGAATAATATATTGCTGCATTAACGAACCCGTAATGTGCAGTGTATCTTATTTGTATTAAATGGCAAATGGTACATTATTAAATAGTAAATACTTAAATCCGTCTTTTCTTCCAGAAAAAAATTAATATTGCACCAAAGAGCATACCTCCCAGATGGGCAAAATGAGCTACATTATCTCCGGAAAAATTGGCTACACCAAGGAATAACTCTAACACACCATACAAAAGAACAAATAAACGTGCTTTTATTGGTACCGGAAAAAAGATAAGCATCAAACGTGCTTCGGGAAACAACCACCCGAAAGCCAGCAAAATACCGAATACAGCTCCTGAAGCACCTACAGTAACCGGCAAATCAACCAACATTCTCTTCATATCGATAATGGCTGCTGCATCGAAAGCCTGAAGATTGCTGAATCGGAATATCTTTGACAATTCAGCCTCGTGCGCCAGTAAGGCCTGACCCGAATTTGCTGCGATGGCATCATTCATCACATTTACAAGACTCTGAAAATCCAGCGTCCAGAAAAGTTGCTGAATAAGCCCTGCACCAAGGCCCGTTACAAGGTAGTAAAAAAGAAAACGACGTGGCCCCCAAACATTTTCGAGTGCTGCTCCAAACATGAAAAGTGCAAACATATTGAAAAACATATGATTAAACCCTCCGTGCATAAACATATAGGTAATCAGCTGAGCGATATTAAATTTTTCGGATGCCCAATAATGCATTCCTAAAATGTCTGTCAAATCAAGCTTAATTCCCCAACGCAAAAACATGCCGGGAAGCACTAATGTCGACAACCATAAAATTATGTTGATAGCCAGCAGGTTTTTTACTACCGGCGGAATTGAATCTAAAAAGGATGATCTGAAATTACTCATTTGATTTTTATTCTTTTCTACATTTTAAAATTAGGAGCAATATTGTTAAATAAAGACATTTCTCCATCGGATTGAAAACAGTAATTGTTTTATTTTTTAGTTCTTACAAAAATTTATATTTATAACTCTGCAATATTTTTTTAGTTCAAAGCAAGTCCCAAAACGCCGGCTAATTAACCTATAAGCAATTCACCCTCGTACAAAAGTAATGAAATTACATTCGAAAATGTGTTTTCTAACATATTTTTTGAAATAGCGTAAAAAATATCGTTATTTATTCACTTAAATGCCAGTATCTAATTTGCTAACCATTACATTGACAACATCAGAATGTACAATAATTGTTGTATGGTTAAAAAAACACATCAACAGATTTGAATTAATCATCAGCCTGCTTTGTTTTAGAGCTTTTTCGGTTGTCAAACGTCCGGAATATTAGGGTATCAATCCTGAGACCAATCAACCCATCGGCAATAAAGCCCAAAAGGGTGACAAAGTTAAATTCTGAGCTGAATTGACAAACGCGATGAACCAGGATTTGCAAAGCCGAACTAAAAAAAGGAATATAACTGTATATTCCTTTTTTCATACTTTATCGTTTATGTGAAAATTATGCCAAAAACATAGAGGCTGACACTTCATCAGCCATTTCCTTCCCTTTTAACTCTTCCACAATATTAATCGCAAATTTCATTGCTACTCCTGCCGCTTTGGCTGTATAAACAGTACCTGATTTGACAGTATCCGAAGATGATAATTTAGCGTTCAGCATTTCACTTTCATATCCCGGATAACAAATGGCTTCTTTTCCCTCCAGAAGATTCAATTTGCCTAAAACCGAAGGAGCAGCACAAATGGCAGCAATTAACTTTCCCTTGCCGGCATGAGTTGCAATAAGCGCCAGTAAACCTTCATGTTCCGAAAGATTCCGGGTTCCGGGCATTCCACCGGGAAGAAACAACAAATACTCACCACTAAAATCAGTCGATTCGAAAAGAGCGTCAGCAACTACAGCGATTCCATGAGCCCCTGTAACTATTTTATCAGAAGAGATTGAAACTGTTATTGTTTCGATACCTGCACGGCGGAAAATATCAACAGGAGCTATTGCCTCTATCTCTTCGAAACCTTCTGCTAAAAATAAATATACTTTCATATCGACTTGTGATTCAATGCATTTTCTATCTTCTATTTTCTATTTTCTATCTTAATCTGAAATTATAAGTAATTGTTCCCGAAGCAGTACCGCTACCACCAGTAAATCTCGTTCCATTGGCTGCGGCAAGTGCGGCATTGCGGGTGGCCTGATCCGAAATTGTTGTAGGCGAACCAATAGTGGCCCCTACCACCACTCCATTTGCATCCACTCTTATGTTTACCGTAATTTTTCCTTCCACATCGTTATCGTAACTAGGTGATACCAATCGACCACTCAACGACCTACCGCTCAACGACCAGGAATTACCACCGGAAGAACCAGAACCTGCCGGATTTCCCTGCGTTGTGTTGCCCGTAGTTGTTCCGCTGCCCGTTCCACCTTTACCAAACAAACTACCCATGGCATTGGCTTTGTCAATAGCCTCCTGTTCTTTGCGCTTTTTCTCGGCAATAGCCCGTTCATTTTCGAGTCTTTGTTTTTCAAGCGCTTCTTTCTCTTTTTTATCTTTTTTCTTCTGTTCGGCTATCGCCAATGCATTAGGGTCGGTCGAAGTCATATATTCCTGTTTGACCGGTTTTGGCGTAGTCACAGTTTTTGGAATTGCCACTTTAGGTTGTGCGGCAGGAGTTTCAGTCACCCCTGCTCCATCGGTAGCATCGCCAAAACTCACCATTATACCCTCATCATCTTTCACCTCGGAAGTCACAGGCAGGACAATAAACCAAAGGATAAGAAAGAGCAGGATACATGATAGCACTGAACCAATTATACCATATAAATCAGCTTTATTCACAGTTTATTATTTATCAGGAGTTGTTGTTGCAATTACTAATTTAAGTTTGTGCTGATTGGCAATATCGAGCACTCTCACCACTTCTTTGTAAGCTATATTCTGATCGGCATGTAGCGCAATATAAGTAGTTGTATCCTGAGCCACCAAATCGGTGATATACGATTCGAGTAACTCCGGCGCAACAGCTACCGGCGCTTCACTTCCTTTTGCCACAAAGAAGTTACCCTGATCATCAATCGACACTTTAGCAATCACCGGCTTCGATGCAGTGTTAGCTTTGCTTTGCGGTAGATTAATTTTTATATCGCTTGGTGATGACATGGTAGATGAAATCACAAAAAATATCAGCAGCAGGAAAATTATATCTGTCATCGATGACATTGAAAATGAAGCTTCTATTTTATTTCTTCTTTTTAAAGCCATTTGTTTGTTTTTTATCTGTTTTTTACTCAAAGCATATCGCTAAATAAAACAAGCTGGATGATGTAAAGTTAAAGTGAGCTTTCATGAAAGCTATTCGGTTCTAGTCTATCAAAAAAGTGCTATAACTTGAATAACATCTCAACAATCGGCCTGTACTTTATGCAGGTTCATTCAGTAAATCAAGAAATTCCATTGTTCTCGATTCGAGAATACGCACTACCGAATCGACGCGGGAAACAAGATAATTATAGGCAAAATAAGCAAGAATACCTACAATAAGACCACCTACAGTAGTTACCATGGCCTGATACATACCCACCGACAAATCGCCCAACTGAATGGTACCACCTGTTTTTTGAGCCATATTAAAAAATACTGTCACCATACCGGTCACAGTACCGAGGAAACCGAGCATAGGTGCACCACCCGATATGGAAGCCATAATAACAAGACCTTTTTCGAGTTTCGCAATTTCCAGATTTCCAACATTTTCAATAGCTACAAGCACATCGCTCATGGGGCGTCCCAAGCGGCTAATTCCTTTTTCGACCATGCGCGCTGTTGGCGTATTGGTATCGTGGCAAAGTTTTTTGGCTGCATCAATTTTTCCATCGTAGATATAATCCTTTATTCTGTTCATGAAAGAATTATCTTCCTTCGATGCTTGTTTTAACGTAATCAGACGTTCAATAAAAAGATAAACGGCCAACGCAAACATTGCCACAAGGATATACATAATTGGTCCACCGTACTGAAACATTTGCCATAAATTCATTTCGGCTGCAGGAGTTTCTATTGCTGTAGTGGCAGGTGTAGTAGCGAGCGCCGATGAGGCTTGCAGAATAAGCATTAAATTCATATTAGCTTTGTTTATTTATTGTTTTTAACTTCGTGTTTGCTTAATTATCAAATTTTGTACCGATTTAATTTTGCTTTTCTATCTTAACTGATCTTTGTACTGTTTTATTGTGTTTTCGAGTCCGAAATACAATGCATCCGAAATCAAAGCATGACCAATCGACACTTCGTCTACCCACGGAATAAGTGTATGAAAGTATTTCAGATTTTCGAGACTCAGGTCATGTCCAGCATTTAAGCCGAGGCCTAACTTGCGGGCAAGCTTAGCTGCCTCAACAAAAGGCCCAATCGCTTTTTCTTTATTTTCGGAATACATAGTAGCATATGGTTCGGTATACAATTCCACGCGGTCGGTTCCGGTTTTGGCAGCATACTCCATATTCAGCAAATTTGTATCCACAAAAATAGAAACACGAATTCCGACACTCTGAAAGTCGGCTACTACTTCTTTAAGAAAATCGAAATGTTTCACTGTATCCCAGCCTGCATTCGAAGTGATGGCATCATGTGCGTCGGGCACAAGCGTTACCTGATGAGGCTTTACAGCTTTTACCAACTTAATAAATTCTGCATTCGGATTACCCTCAATATTAAACTCTGTTTTCAGCTGAGGACGCAAATCCCACACATCCTGATAACGGATATGTCTTTCATCCGGGCGAGGATGAACTGTAATTCCCTCAGCACCAAATTTTTCGCAATCCAAAGCTACACGACATACATCGGGTACATTTCCTCCACGCGCATTGCGTATAGTAGCTACTTTGTTGATATTTACACTTAATTTTGTCATTCTCTATCAGTCAAGCGTTTGTAATAAATACTGTTGTTACTCTATATTATTTTTCAGCAATATGAAACCGGATAAATTTGTTACTTTCGTTATCATTTTGTTCCTTTGCAATATAAATAACAAAAATTCAAATCAGCTACAAAAATAGCTTAAAATACCGAACCTTTTTTAATATTTAAGATCGAACTTTCATTTTTTTATCGATAAGTATTTACAAATAAAGTTTATTAACTCAAAATGCCATTTCAAAAAAATTGAAATGCTCAAAACAATGAAAATAGCAATATTCGCCAACACCTACCGTCCCTTTATTTTAACTCCTTTAAGGACGCTTATCGATTTTTTTACTGAAAAAGGCGTTACGCTTATGCTCGAACAGGAACTTTACAAATTCGTCGTTGAGCATGACGATTGTTGTTCCGACACAATAGAAATTATAAGTAATGATGATTTCTCGGCCAACATAGCATTGAGCATTGGTGGCGATGGTACTTTTTTGAGCACTGCTGCCCACATAGGCAAAAAACAAATTCCGGTGCTGGGCATCAATACCGGACGCCTGGGCTTTCTAGCTGATGTACCTGTAGAAAACATACTGCCTGCTCTCGAATCGTTATTAAGCTCGAACTATGATATAGAAGAACGTACTTTGCTTTTTGTAGAGACATCGGATCATACGCAGCTCGATAATCCTTATGCGCTGAATGAAGTGTCGGTGCTCAAACAGGACAGCTCGTCCATGATAAGTATTCATACTTATTTGAATGGTGAAGCCATCCATACCTATCAGGCCGATGGTTTACTTATTTCCACACCTACAGGCTCTACGGCCTACTCTATGAGCGTGGGAGGTCCAATTGTTGTTCCACAAGCACAAAACATATTGCTATCGCCTGTCGCATCGCACAGTCTGAATGTTCGCCCGTTGATAGTACCGGACAACTGGATCATTGAATTGGATGTAAAAAGTCGAAGTCACTGTTATCAGGTGGCACTGGATGGCCGCAGCGTGATTCTGAGTGAAGACACAAAACTTCGCATCACTAAAGCCGACTTCTGTGTGAAAGTGATCAAGCAACGTAACCATACATTTTTCCACACCTTGAAAAGCAAACTCATGTGGGGAATGGACAAACGAAACTAACAAACAACTGTAAACAAAAGCCTTAGGCTTCACTTTTCAAAATCAATAATCAAAAACAAATAACAAAGATATGAGGATTGTTTTTATGGGCACACCCGATTTTGCGGTGGAAAGTCTTAAAATTTTAGTCGAAAACAACTATAACGTAGTAGGAGTCATCACAATGCCCGACAAGCCAAGCGGACGTGGACATAAACTTCAGTTTTCGGCTGTAAAACAATATGCCATTGAAAAGAACCTCAATATTCTTCAACCCGAGAAACTGAAAGACGAGAGCTTTTTGGAAGCACTCAAAGCGCTACATGCCGATGTTCAGGTAGTAGTTGCCTTCAGGATGCTGCCCGAAGTGGTATGGAACATGCCCCGCCTCGGAACATTTAATCTTCATGCGTCACTTTTGCCACAGTATCGTGGCGCGGCGCCCATCAACTGGGCCATTATCAACGGTGAAAAAGAAACCGGTGCCACTACCTTTTTTCTCACTCACGAAATCGATACAGGAAAAATTATACTTCAGGAAAAAATATCCATTTCTGAAACCGACGATGCAGGCTCAGTTCATGACAAACTAATGCTAATCGGCGCTGAAATGGTTCGCAAAACAATTGATTTGCTAATTCTTGGCGAAACAGATGCTATTGATCAATCTCAGTTTATTCATCCCGAAACCGAGCTCAAAGCGGCGCCTAAAATTTTTAAAGATACATGCAAAATTGATTTTAATAAAAGTGTAGACGACAGCTACAATTTTATACGTGGTTTGTCGCCCTACCCTACCGCCTGGGCCGAATTGCAGTTTCCAAATCAGCAAGAACCAACCCTACTGAAAATATACGAAACAGAAAAGGAATACATTCAGCACAACAATCAACCGGGAACACTTATCACGGATGGAAAGAAGTTTGCAAAAATTGCTTTACAAGATGGTTACCTTCAGCTTAAAAGCGTGCAGGCCCCGGCTAAAAAACGCATGGATATCGGGGAACTACTCAGGGGAATGAGGTGAGGATGAATCCCGAAAACAGAGGGATTAAAAAATGCTATGGTTTGAATGTTTGAAGATTTGAGGATTTGAAAAATCCGGAATTGTTCCGAAAATTCGATGCAGAACAGATGCAGAACAAAAGATTATTTGAATGCATCCAGTGCTGCTGTTGGCTTACCGCTATTATCGAAAGCTCCTAAGGTATAGCCTTCCCAACTACCATAGCTTTGCGGCTCCCAATATATCACGCCAAGTCCTTTTTTGTTATTTACCAGCTTAACTTTAGCTATTAAATCGGACAAGAAGCTTTTACAGGCCTGAGGACTGTCCCAACTCATTCCACATTCCACCACCATAACTTCCTTGTTATACCTGCTTACCATATCATTCATATTGGCAAGCGTTTGCGCATTGCATTTGGCCCAATCGTTTGACGGAGTAAACCAATAAGGATAAACTGAAAGTCCGATAACATCCCATTTTCCTCCATTACTTTTCAATCCATCGAATATCCATCTGAACTTGCCATTGTCATATCCATCGTTGATATGAACAATTACTTTTGCATTACTAAAAACAGATTTCACTGCATCGTAACCAGCGTTGGTAAGTGCGGCATAATTGGCCATGTTCGTCGTTGCTTTCCCATCCTCCCAAAGCATACCATTGCTGGTTTCGTTGCCAACCTGTACCCATTCGGGGGTAATATCATTCTCTTTTAGCACCGTAAGCACCGAAGTGGTATGAGCGGCCAATGCTGCTTTTAAATCGGCAAAACTAAGATTCCTCCAAGCCTCTGGTTTAGTTTGGTGGCCCGGATCGGCCCAGGTATCGCTGTAATGAAAATCAATCATAATGCGCATCCCTAGTGTTTTAGCACGCTTGGCCTTCAGCAAAACATCAGCGGTATTGTTCCAGTTCGCAGCTGGATTGACCCATACGCGCAAGCGAATTGTATTCATTCCTAAACTTTTAAGCAATGCCATACATTCGGTGGCCGTTCCTGCCAAATTATAGAACTTCTTTCCTTTGTCTTCCATCGCAGTCAGCCAACTTACGTCGGCTCCTTTGGCAAAAAGGCTGTCAACAGGCTCAGTTTTTATAGTATCAATTGGGTCTACAACAGGGTCAACCTCATTACAACCAACCGGAGTCAGTAAATAAGTTGCACAAACCAATATCGAAAACGCTTTATAGAGAATTGACCTTTTCATTAGAGTTCTTATTTGTTTGTCATCGTTCAGTCCTGTCTTTGAACGAAACATTGTTTTTTCTTAGAATTTCTTCAATTCATTGATCAACTGCCTGTTTTCTTCGGATGTTCCCACCGTTATTCTGAGACAATCGTTACAAAGGCTTATGTTACTCCGGTTACGAACCACTACGCCTTTGCGAATAAGTTCACGATATACCTGATCAGCATTGTTGACTTTGGCCAATACAAAATTAGCATCGGTAGGATAAACTTTCACAACATTAGGTACTTTCTGAAGCTGTAACACTAATTTAGAACGTTCTTCGAGCAATGTTTTCACCCATTCCTTTACTTTCTCAACATCGTTTAACATGTAAAGGGCGTGACGCTGTGTAAGCAAGCTTAAATTGTACGGATATTTTATTTTATTCAGCACATCGATAATTTCTTTCGATGCAAACGCCATTCCCAACCGAACAGCTGCATTGCCCCATGCTTTTGAAAATGTTTGAAGCACTACCAAATGTGGAAATTTGTTGAGTTGCGCAACAAAACTTTCATCGGAAGCAAAGTCGATATAGGCTTCATCAACTACTACTATTCCCCTGAACCATTTCAGCAACTTCACAATTTCATCTCTGTTCAGGCTATTTGCCGTAGGGTTATTGGGCGAACACAACCAAATTATTTTTGTGTTTACATTTGTTGCATCCATTATTTTATAGGCCTCTATATCAAAATCTTCATTCAGCATCACTTTACGATACTCCACATTGTTAATATCGGCACACACTTTATACATCCCATAAGTAGGATCTATAGCCACAACATTATCTTTGCCTGGCTCGCAAAAAGCCCTGTACAAAAGATCAATGGCTTCGTCACTTCCGTTTCCAAGAAAGATTCTATTGGCTTTTACATTTTTTATCTTCGAAATCTGATCTTTCACCTCTCCCTGATGTGGATCGGGATATCGATTAAATGGTGAGTTAAATGGGTTTTCGTTGGCATCCAGATAAACTGTTGCTTTTCCGCTGAACTCGTCCCGGGCACAGGAATAAGGCTTCAGGCTACGGATATTCTCTCTTACTAAATCGTTTATATTCATACTTATGGTGTTGTTATGTTAATTCGTGTATGCTTATTTATTTAAAATTCAGATTTAATTTAAAATTTCAGATTTAAATATTTTCAGAACAGCAAAAAACGGCAATTCAAACAAACAAAATTCAACTATTTAATCTGCGCTAGATAGCTACATTGCTACCTGCGATGGCTGCTTTCTCTTGTTTCAACCGGAACTTCCTCATCCAAACGCACCTTCACGGCATTACTGTGCGCCTGAAGTTCTTCATTTTCGGCCATCAGAATAATGGCATTGCTCAGGTTCGTGAGCCCTTCTTTTGTAATTTGCTGGAAAGTCACCTTTCGCACAAAACTGTCAAGATTCACTCCGCTATATGCTTTTGCGTACCCGTTAGTAGGAAGCGTGTGATTTGTGCCCGAAGCATAATCCCCTGCACTCTCCGGCGTGTAATTTCCCAGAAAAACCGACCCTGCATTTACAATATTTGCCGCCACGCCCATATAATACTGAGTAGAAATAATTAAATGTTCGGGAGCATATTCGTTGGTAAGCGCCACAGCTTCGTCAAGCGTTTTCAGCAAAATTATTTTACTATTTTCGAGGGCCTTACGCGCCAGTTCTTTCCTCGGAAGTTGCTCCAGTTGAATCTCAATTTGTTCTAATACCGGTTCAATAAGCGCCTCATCAACAGTTACCAATATAGACTGACTATCGACACCATGTTCGGCCTGCGAAAGTAAATCGGCAGCTATAAAAACAGGATTTGCTGATTTATCGGCCAATACTTCCACTTCCGAAGGTCCGGCAGGCATATCTATCGCCACATCGCGTAGCGAAACTATTTGCTTGGCGGCAGTGACATATTGATTGCCTGGACCAAAAATTTTATACACTTTCGGCACAGTTTCGGTACCATAAGCCATAGCAGCTATTGCCTGTGTTCCTCCGATTTTAAAAATACGATGAACACCAGCTATTTTTGCAGCATACAAAACAGCCGGATGCACTTTGCCACTTTTATCGGGTGGCGTACAAAGCACCACTTCTTTACATTCGGCAATCTGTGCAGGAATGCCCAACATCAATACCGTAGAAAACAAAGGAGCGGTTCCACCCGGAATGTACAAACCCACTTTTTCGATGGCAATGGCTTTCTGCCAGCAATATACACCCGGTGAAGTTTGAATTTCAGGAAGTTCGTGCTGCTGTTCCGAGTGAAATTTCCATATGTTCCGACGGGCCATTTCTATGGCCTGTTTAAGATGTGCAGATATCTGCTTTTCGGCCTCAAGAATTTCTTCTTTCGTTACTTCGATGATATCAGACTCTACCTTATCGAATTGTAAAGTATATTTCTTTATCGCCGCGTCGCCATGCAATCTGACATCGTCCAATACTTTTTGAACAGTATCGAATAAGCTTGTATTGTCAAAAACCGGTCGGGTCAACAGCGATGCCCATATTTCTCTAGGTGGATATTTAATAATTTGCATGTAACCTGGTTATAATGTATTTAAGCGTACAAAGTAAATCAATTTATCAGAAACGAACAACAAATTCTAAAACCAACTTATTCTGAGTATTGGCTAGAACGAACGGAAAAGAATAACGCTCGTAATTCAAACGAATATCATTCAGAAATGGTTTTGAAAGACTAAAAGTAAGTCCTCCGGTTACCCTCGATCGTACATAATCATCAATTAAGTAAGTTCCGTTTGCTGATTTTTCACCTCTGTTGTTGTTCGACATGTTATCGTAACGAAGTACAGGAGTTATTTTTTTGAGATATTTTAATTTGTCTGTTTTTAAACCATAAGCTCCCATCACAAAGAAACCTACAGTAGGCTTAAACGACGAATACTGATAAGTTTTATAGTACAATTCGCTCTCTATATGAAGTCCTCTAAAGTCAATGGCTCCACCAACATTGTACATATTCATTCTGATGTCGTAAGGATGTACCGAATTATAATTCAAGCTTATACTCAAAAAGTCAAATGGCGAAATAACAGTTCTCAATGCATAACTAAGGTCTTCTGTTTTTCTCCATATTTGCTGGTCGTACAAACCGGTACCATTATACAAACCGGCAGTCAATTCAACCGGAATAAATTTTCGGTTGGACAAAACGAGGGTCGCACCCACATCCCGTAAACCTGTAAGCTGCTTGCCTATAAAAGAGCGGTTAGCAAAAAAAAGTTGGTGCGGCGAACGCAAATTATCTGTACTAAAAGGGATTTTTTGCTGACCGATAGTAAATCTGAACCATTCCTGTGGCTGAAAACGAAGATAGGCATCGAGCATTTTTGTTTCACCTTCGTCCGACAAATCAATTTCGGCTTTATACGAAACCATTTTACTGAAATTACCATTTACACTGAAGCGAGCATTCCTGACCTGGAAACGTTGCTCATTCAAACTTGTATTGTATTCGTATTTCGCCCTGATGGTTCCTTCGATATGAGGAGTAAACAAGCTATCGGACGAAATAGCAAAAAGCTGAAAAGCCACACAAAAGAAAAGGAGTGTAAATTTAAGTTTCATCATTTTATAGGTTTCTCGTAAATTATTGTGTTATACAGTTTAAAATAAAATCGTCCCATCTGTTATAAAGTTCTTCGACGTTTGTCAATACAATGTCGGCACCCGCGGTGTGTAACACACCCCCCCCCAGCGGACCGGTATCGAGCCCAAAAGTATACAAACCTGCTGCTTTGGCTGATTGAATACCCAGAGGTGCATTTTCGATAACTACAACCTCCCAGGCTTGCAATCCTGATTTAGCAAGTGCCTTTAGATAGGGCTCGGGGTGGGGCTTTCCATGGCTTACATCGTAAGCCGTTATCATATTTTCTTTTGTAAAAATACCTGGAAAATAGAGTTGTAAACTGTCGATAAGCGTCGACTGTCCCGAACCTGTCACTAAAAAAATCTGCAAACCTTTACTTTTTATATATTCAAGCATTTCAAGGGCAAAAAACATTGGCGTTGTCTTACTTTCAGCTTCAAAGTAATTTGTTTTCAGCTTATATATCTTTTGTTTTTCGTCTGGCGTAGCATTTCTTCCATATGTGCGCATGAAAGCACCATCTATTGTGGAATCGCCGGTGCGACCTTCGTTCATATAAGCCTCGAAAGCAGTGAACGGAATATTCATGTCGCGCATGGCCTGCACCCATGCAGATGCATGAAACGGCATGGAGTCGAACAAAACACCATCCATATCGAAAAATACCGCTTGAGGCGACAACGATGGATAATTGTTAGATTTTAAAAAGTGTTGTATAGAGCGTGAAAACATCAAATTTCTGTTTTTGTGCACAAAGATAATTGATTTAGTGCTTATAATCGAAAAAAAGCTATGAATTGAACTATAACTATTGTCGTTTTTTTTAATGCACATATAAAACACCCCGTTTTTTCAGAAAAAAACAAACAAATTATTTCGTATTTTTTTTAAATAAAGTAATTTTGTGACCACAAAAAATTATCGGGATGTGGCGCAGTTGGTAGCGTGCTACGTTCGGGACGTAGAGGTCGCAGGTTCGAATCTTGTCATCCCGACATAAAAAAGGAAGAATATTTTTTTATTCTTCCTTTTTTTGATGCAACATTTTGAACTTTGTTTGCATCTAAGCCCAATAAATGGTATAATTTTTGTAATTTTGCACCGAAAATAACAATCCTTATGAAAACACGTATTTTTTTATTTTTCGCTATTATAATTGCTGTTTTTTCGTCCTGTAATCTCGACGGAAGTTCGAATTATACTCCCGAATTTTATTTCTCTCCATTAGTAAATCAGCATGGCGACACTTTGAAAGCATATTTAACAGACGATGGTTCTTATCGACTTGACACTCTTCAGGTGGGCGACACTGTATCTATTTTTCTGGTTGCCACCGGATACGAAAACAACCTCAAATCGTTTTACATTAAACAATCGGCCGACAGCGTATCGAAAATAATTCTGCCTCCGGTGACCTCAATGGATTCGATTTTCACCCCTGAATCGAACTATAAGACCGGAAAATTTATATTGGAGGGAAAAATGCCAACACTCTATTTTTCGCTCAGATACCTGGCCGTTAAGCCCAGCAGGGAAGCAAAACTGACATTCACAATTCAATCGGATGCTGTGTTCGAAAATAGTTTGGGTTCCAACACGTCAATTATTAGTTTCAAAACGCCTATTGTTGCTAAAAGACCTTAAGCACAAATCATATCAGTTTATTGATTCAAAAAAAGATATAAAAAACGGTTGCTTTGAAAAGCAACCGTTTTTTATGTTCTGAAATGGGGTTTTTACAATCTTGCTTTTATTGCTTTGGTTTCGGCTTCGAAACCTGGTTTGTCAAGCAATGCAAACATATTTTTCTTGTAAGCCTCTACTCCGGGTTGATCGAACGGATTTACGCCCAGCACATAACCACTGATACCGCAAGCTTTTTCGAAGAAATAAAGCAACTCACCCAAATAGTATTCGTTCAGCTTAGGCAATTCAATCTTCAAATTAGGCACACCACCGTCGACATGCGCGATCATTGTACCAAGTTCGGCCATTTTATTTACCTCATCCACACGTTTGCCTGACAAGAAATTCAAACCATCAAGGTTTGCTTCGTCATGAGGAAAAATTTTGGTATGATTCGGCTCGTTCACCGAAATGACTGTTTCGAATATATTGCGTTCGCCTTCCTGAATCCATTGACCCATAGAATGCAGATCTGTTGTAAAGTCGACAGCTGCCGGAAAAATACCTTTATTTTCTTTTCCTTCACTTTCGCCATAAAGCTGTTTCCACCATTCGCCAATGTAATGCAATTTTGGATGAAAGTTCACAAGAATTTCAGTGGTTTTACCAGTTTTATACAATTCGTTACGCACAGCAGCATATTGAGCGGCAGGATTCTCTTCGAACGAAACATCCTCTCCACAAAGTTTTTCCATAGTTACAGCTCCTTCTACCAACTTGCGGATATCAAATCCGGCAACAGCGATAGGAAGCAATCCTACGGGTGAAAGTACTGAATAACGGCCTCCGATATTATCTTCGATGACATATGTTTTGTAACCTTCCTGAGTAGCAAGTGTACGCAAGGCACCCCGAGCTTTATCAGTTACACAAACGATAAGATTTTTGGCGGCTTCTTTGCCTTGTTGTTCTTCGAGTTGGGTTTTCAGCAAGCGAAAAGCCAAAGCTGGTTCGGTAGTTGTTCCTGATTTTGAAATTGAAATGATACCGAACTTTTTATTTTTCAAAAGCTCCTGAAGTTCGTAAAGATAATCTTCACCGATATTTTGTCCTGCATAAACAACTGCAGGCGATGTGCGCTCAGTCTGCAACCAATCGAAACTGTTGGACAGTGCATCGATCACCGCTTTAGCACCAAGATAACTGCCTCCAATACCAATCACTACAACTATTTCGCAATTATCGCGAAGAATTTTTGCAGTATTTTCCACATCGGCTAAATGAGCTTCGTCAATTGAAGTTGGCAAGTTTAACCAACCCAGAAAATCGCTACCTTTTCCTGTTCCATTGTGCAGGGCCGCGTTAGCATTGGTAACTTGTGTCTTATAATTTGCCACAGCTTGTTCGGAAACAAATCCGAACGCTTTTTCGATAGAAAGTTTAATGTGTTGCATAAGATGAATTATTTGCCCCCGAAATCCACCTTCAGCAGACTTCTGAGTTAGTTTATAATAGTTTAATGTTTTGTTTGATCTGTTCTGTATAACAATTTATAATATCTATTGTTTGCGTATCAGAACGCTAAAAATACACTCTGAAAAAGTCCTCCAAAGAGGGATTTCGGGACTGCCGTCTTACTTCAGCTTTTCTGTCAGTTTTCTGATTTCAAGCGTTGGCGAACAACGGTTGTAAAGTATTTCGTAAATGGCATCCACTATGGGCATGCTCACCCTGTATTTCTCGTTAATTTCATGAATACATTTGGTGGCATAATAACCTTCGGCGATCATTTCCATCTCTATTTGAGCCGTTTTTACCGAATATCCTTTCCCTATCATAGTTCCAAAAAGCCGGTTTCGGCTAAATTTTGAATAGGCCGTAACGAGTAAGTCGCCCAAATAAGCCGGTTCGTTTATATCCCGGTGAAGCGGATTAATGGCATTGCAAAAACGATTGATTTCCTGAATGGCATTCGAGATAAGCACAGCCTGAAAATTATCTCCGTATTTTAATCCATGACAAATACCGGCAGCGATAGAGTAAATATTCTTCATAACCGATGAATATTCGATACCCAACATATCGTCACTTATGGATGTTTTGATAAAACTTGTAGAAAAACGTTGGGCGAGCATTCGGGCTTTTTCGCGCGAGCTACAGCCAATTGTAAGATACGACAGACGTTCCAAAGCTACTTCTTCGGCATGACAGGGACCAGCCAGCACAGCAATATTATCTTTAGGCACATTATAAAATGCTTCAAAATAATCCGAAACAATCATATTTTCGTCAGGTACAATTCCTTTGATGGCCGAAACAATGATTTTCTTGTCCAACTTTCGTCTGAGCTTTTTCAGATGCTGTTTCAAAAACGGCGATGGAGTAGCCAGGATCAGAATATCCGAAGTAGCTACCACATGATTTATATTGCTTGTAAAATTTATGCGGTCGGTATCAAACTTCACGCCCGTGAGATAGGAAGGGTTTTTGCTTAGACGGATGAATTCATCAATCTGTTCCTGCCTGCGCATGTACCAGTTAACTTCACTTGAATTGACAAGCGCAATTTTAGCGATTGCAGTTGCCCAGCTTCCTCCGCCTAAAATAGCTATTTTACTTTTTTCGTTTAACATATTAGTTGACGAGTTGACAGGGATACAATTAAGAAATGCTTACTTAAACTACCCCTTTATCCTTGTTTACTTGTTTACCGGCTTACTTGTTCAATCCACGCTGCCACTTCTTCTTTCGAAGGATTTGTCAGACCGAGTTTATTTTTTTTATTAATACCGCAAATATCCTGATGGAATTTATTAGGATTCAATTCTTTCAGATCGGCTACCATTACAACGCCTGCTTTTTGAATCACTTCTACCCATGCTTCAGGTATTCCAAGTTCAATAAATTTCTCAGGTCCGTCTTTTTTTGCCACTTTTTCAGGTTTCATCTGAGGGAAGAAAAGCACTTCCTGAATGGCTTGCTGGCCTGTCATAAGCATAACGAGCCTATCCATACCAATTCCCATACCCGATGTTGGAGGCATGCCATATTCAAGTGAGCGCACAAAGTCCATGTCGATAAACATGGCTTCGTCGTCGCCCTTTTCGCTCAGTTTTAATTGTTCCTGGAATCGTCCTAGCTGATCAATAGGGTCATTTAACTCAGAATAAGCATTGGCGAGTTCTTTGCCATTCACCATCAATTCAAAGCGTTCGGTCAATTCCGGATTGTCGCGGTGACGCTTACAAAGTGGTGACATTTCGCGAGGGTAGTCAGTAATAAAAGTTGGTTGAATGTAGTTCCCTTCGCATTTTTCACCAAAAATTTCATCAATAAGCTTTCCTTTGCCCATTGTTTCGTCAGCTTCAATATGTAAAGTTTTACATACCTCACGCAATTGCACTTCGTCCATGCCATTGATATCGATACCAGTATGTTCTTTGATGGCATCAATCATCGTAATTCTTTTGAAAGGCGTTTTGAAACTGATAGTTTTGCCACCAACAGTAATTTCGTTTGTGCCATTCACGTCCATACAGATTTTTTCAATCATGTTTTCGGTGAAAGTCATCATCCAGTTATAGTCTTTGTAGGCTACATATATTTCCATAGCAGTAAATTCAGGATTGTGCGTACGATCCATACCTTCGTTACGGAAGTTTTTTGAAAACTCATACACTCCTTCAAATCCACCAACTATTAATCTTTTGAGGTAAAGTTCATCAGCAACACGCAGATACAATGGTATATCCAATGCATTGTGGTGAGTGATAAACGGACGGGCAGAAGCACCACCCGGAATTGACTGAAGAATCGGAGTTTCTACTTCGATATAGCCTTCAGCATTGAAATAATCGCGCATGGATTGATACACTTTGGTGCGTTTCAGGAAAATATCCTTCACACCTTCGTTTACAACCAAATCCACATAACGCTGACGATAACGTTGTTCTGGGTCTTCGAACGCATCATAAGCAACGCCATCTTTGTATTTTACGATAGGAAGCGGACGTAGTGATTTTGAAAGCACGGTTAGTTCCTGTGCATGAACGCTAATTTCGCCGGTTTGTGTACGAAATACAAAACCTTTGATACCGATAAAATCACCAATATCCAACAGTTTTTTGAAAACTGTATTGTACATTTCAGGTTGCGCTTCGGTATTGATGTCATCGCGACTTACATACACCTGCAAACGACCTTTTGAGTCCTGTAATTCAACAAAAGAAGCTTTACCCATAATGCGGCGGCTCATAATACGGCCGGCAATACACACGGGTTTTCCGCTTTCTTCGTCTTTAAATTCAGATTTTATGTCAATTGAGAATGCGTCGGTTGGATACAATGCGGCAGGATAAGGATCGATGCCGAGGTTGCGTAATTCGGTCAGACTCTGACGTCTGAACTGTTCTTGTTCACTAAGTTCTGTACTCATATCTAATTTATATACAAATTCGTGCAAAAATACAAAAAAAAAACGAAATTATTAAACGATTTCTTAACTTCGCTCTGATATTTAGATTAAAATAACCTATAGGCAGGAAATAAAACGTGACCGGGAAGCGCATCGAAAAACGGCGCTTCCCGGTCGACGAAAACAACCCGGGCCTTACAATACCGACGGTTTAAGTTTTTACTCGTCCCATATGTTTTCGTAGCTGTAATATCCGCCCGGTAATACGGCATACCTGGCAGTGGCGATCCTCATTTTCCGGTCAAGTTTTCCAATTGCCAACCTATCTTCATCGTCCAATCGGACATTGAAGGCGCCGATGTTTTCGATAATCCTTTCTTTGTTGACAGATTTGGGAATCACGGCATACCCACGTTGCAGACCCCAGGCCAGTATAAGCTGCGCCGTGCTGCAATTGTGTTTTTTCGCCATTTCGACAATGCTTTTATCTTGTTGTATGCCTTCGTCGTTTTTCATAAGCGACTTACTGCCAAGAGGCGAATAAGCTGTAACAAGTATATTGTTTTCATTGCAAAAACTGATCAATTCATTTTGCTGAAAATATGGATGAATCTCCACCTGATTGACTTCCGGCTTTGTTTTGCTTTTTTCGAACAAACGCTGAAGTTTCGGAATACTAAAGTTAGAAACACCAAGATGTCGCACCAGGCCAGCTTCTTTTTGCGCTACCATAGCTTCCCAGGTTACTTCGAGGGGCATTTCGTCGAGCGGCACCAGATCCGAAACCGATTTCACCTGCTCGTGTCCACCTTTAAAAGCAATGGGCCAATGCATCAAATACAAATCGAGATAATCCAACTTCAGATCGGTAAGTGTTTTATCTATCGCCATTGCCACACGTTTTGGTGCATGATCGCTGTTCCACAACTTGGAAGTAATGAACATCTCCTCTCTCGTCACCAAACCCGACGAAAAGGCAAATGCCAGCGCCCGCCCAATTTCTTTTTCGTTTCCATAAATATAAGCACAGTCGATATGACGGTAACCTGCTTGTATAGCTTCAATCACTGCATCGTACACTTCGTTCGATTTCGAAAGCCAGGTACCAAGCCCCATAAGCGGCAACTTATCTTTGTTTTCAAATTTCAATTCTTTCATTTTTATTTATTTAAATAGTAACCATAAAATTCAGAGGAAATACGCAATATCCCCATCTCGCATCCCGGACACTGACTGTTGCTGATTGAAATTCGCCCCAACCCACCATCAGCAAATGCCTGCTTCTTAAACAAAAATAAAATGAAAAAGTTAGCCGGCAAAATTCATATTGTTTTTCATTGCCACCACCAATAGAGTCCGTTGGTGGTGATATGGATTCCGTTGGTGCCGATATGGGATCGATAGGTGGTGATATAGACTCCATAGGTGGTGCTATGAACTCCGTTGCTGGTGCTATGGGATCGATAGGTGGTGCTATGAACTTCATAGGTGGTGATTTCATCTTGTACGCGCCGGGGAATTTGCACATCCCACTCAAATTATTTACTTTTGTTTTGAAAATACACAATAAAACAGAAATGGCAACATTCAAACGCATTTTATTAAAACTCAGTGGCGAATCGCTGATGGGCGAAAAACAATACGGCATCGACGAAATTCGACTGGGAGAGTATGCACAACAGATAGCAGAAATTGTTTCTATGGGCGTTCAGGTAGGCATTGTCATTGGCGGAGGCAACATCTTCCGCGGACTCAGTGGCACTTCCAAAGGCTTCGACCGCGTGCAGGGCGACCAAATGGGCATGCTGGCCACTGTTATCAATAGCCTGGCGCTGAACTCGGCACTCCAGGCATCAGGTGTAAAATCGAGGGTACTCACTGCCATTCGCATGGAGCCAATCGGCGAATTTTATTCCAAACAAAAAGCTATTCAGGCGCTCGAAAACGGCGAAGTAGTGATTCTTTCGGCCGGCACAGGGAATCCGTTTTTCACTACCGACACAGGTTCATCGCTTCGGGCCATCGAAATTGAAGCCGACGTTATGCTCAAAGGAACCCGCGTGGATGGCATTTACACTGCCGACCCCGAAAAAGACCCTTCGGCCACAAAATTTATCGAAATCACTTACGACGAAATATACAACCGAAACCTTAAAGTAATGGACCTTACCGCAACGACGATGTGTAAGGAAAATAACATGCCTATCTATGTTTTCGACATGGACACGCCGGGCAACCTTAAAAAGGTAATGAACGGCGAAAAAATCGGCACACTTGTAAGCAACTAACAATTACATTTCGGAAATAGAAAAAGTAAATAATAAAATACTTAAAACTTTTTTGAAATAATAAAACTATATAATTAAACTATTATGCAAGAAGTAAAACCCATACTTACAAATGCAGAAGATAGCATGGAAGCTACTCTTTTGTTTTTAGATGAATCGTTGGCGCATATCCGCGCAGGAAAAGCCAATACACGCATTCTGGACGGTGTAAAAGTAGAGTATTACGGCTCACATGTCCCGCTTACCAATGTGGCCACCGTCACCACTCCCGATGCAAAAACTATCACCATTCAACCCTGGGAAAAAGGACTGATTGGAATAATTGAGAAGGCAATTCTGAACTCCGACATTGGTATCACGCCTATGAACAATGGCGAAGTGATCCGCCTTGGCATTCCTCCACTCACCGAAGAACGCCGTAGACAATTGGCCAAACAGTCGAAACAAGAAGGCGAGGAAGCCAAAATATCTATCCGCAACGCACGCCGCGAAGCCATAGAGCAACTTAAAAAACTGGAGAAAAACGGCCTGCCCGAAGATATGGAAAAAGATGCAGAAGCAAATGTTCAGAAAATTCATGATAAATATATCAAGAAAATTGATGACATGTTGCTGGCCAAAGAAAAAGAAATAATGACAGTTTAACGCTCAGTTGTTGTATTGTACGGCCAGGCACAAAACTCACATCGAACAATCAGTCAGCCCTCACTCAGAGCAATGACTGATTGTTTCTGTTTCAATATACAATTGAACAGCTTATTGCTTTTTTTAGTCGCAGCATTCATTTCCGTGAGTCCATCGCATGCGCAACAAACCGACTCAGTGGTTTCCCGCAGCAGCTTATTTATCATCCCTCATGCCGGTTATCAACAAGAAACAAGCTGGTCGGGTGGAATTGCCGGTGGATATTATTTCAAAAGCAAAAGCATGAACCGCATCAGCTCTGTTTCAGGAAGCGCTGAATACACATTGCTGGACCAGTTTTTATTTAATATTACACCCAAAATATATTTAGCTGACAATAAGTGGTACCTGTATTCCAATATCAATTTCCGGAATTATCCCGATTTTTATTATGGCATTGGAAACCAACCAACCAACATAAAACAAACCTTTACATCTGATATTTTCAGCTTCAGCCTTCAGCCGCAATATTCGCTTTCCCGGCACATTTACGTCGGTGCAATTATTGGCTTTCGTACCGAGAAAATTAAAACCGATGCAACATTTGAAAATATTCGGTCCCACGTTTTCGAAACATATGGCAGTGAAGGCTGGGAGCCGTTCAACGAACTGAATTTCGGCTTTCTTGCATCTTTCGATAGCCGCGACAATCAATTTTACCCACAAAAGGGTATCTTTGCAAAGTCAACCGTCAGCACATCGAAAACAGCATGGGGAAGCACTTATTCGGTCACCGATATTACTTTTGATTTGCGCCAATATATTCCGGTTTTCAACAATCAGCTGTTGGCCTGGCAAGCCTGTTTTTCGGGTGCTTTCAGCAAGGATGAAATACCATTTCAACTGCTACCCACCATAGGTGGACGTGATATGCTGAGGGGATTCAGACAGGGAATGTACCGCGACAATGTATTGTTGCTATTGCAGACCGAATATCGGATACCGGTATACAAGAGATTAAAAGCAGCTGTTTTCTGCTCAGCAGGCGATGTAATAAATAGCCGCAAAAGTCAGATCGACAAACTGAAAGTGGCTTATGGAGCGGGATTGAGGTATCGGCTGAACGATGCCAGGGTACATTTACGTTTTGATGTAGCTAAAAATAATTACAGAGAAAAACTTCAGTTTTACATCACAGCCACTGAGGCATTTTAAAATTTTTACGATTGAATTGTACAGCATATAAAAACAGGAAATGAATAAATGATCGGACTTGTAGTAAGAAACACAGGAAGCTGGTACCAGGTAAAAGCCGATAATGGCAACCTGACCGAATGTAAAATGAAGGGAAATCTGCGTTTGAATAAAATACGCAGCACCAATCCTATTGCGGTCGGAGATCTCGTTGATTTCGAGACAAGCACTGACGGCACAGGAATGATTTCGGCCATTCATAACCGAAAAAACTACATCGTACGGCGCTCCTCCAACTTGTCCAAGCAGTCGCACATCCTGGCCGCCAACCTTGATTTGGTAGCGCTAATAGCCACCATTAATTATCCCGAGACTTCAACAATTTTCATCGATCGTTTCCTGGCATCGGCCGAGGCTTATCGGGTTCCGGCCTGCCTTATATTCAATAAAACAGATCTTTATTCGGCCGACGAAATTAAACAGCTCGATGCTCTTGAAGCTCTTTACAACAATTTAGGCTATCCTGTTTTTAAAATATCAGTAAAAAAGTCAATGAACATCGAAACACTTACTGATTTTTTCAAAGACAAAACTACTTTAATTTCAGGCAATTCTGGCGTAGGCAAATCGACGCTTATCAACACCATAGCACCACATTCGCTGGCTAAAACAGGTGAAATTTCGAGCTATCACAACAAAGGTATGCACACCACCACTTTTTCCGAAATGTTCGAACTCGGGGAAGGAGGCGCTGTGATTGACACGCCCGGCATCAAGGGCTTTGGTACCATCGATATGGAAAAAGAAGAAATAGGGCATTTCTTTAAAGAAATATTTGAAATCTCGCAAAACTGCCGATTCTCGAACTGCACACATGTTCACGAACCCGGATGCGCTGTTTTGCAAGCAGTTGAAAACGAAACAATAAATAGTTCACGTTACCATAGCTACATAAGTATGCTGAACGATTGTGACAACGGAAAATATCGTTAAAATGAATATTTTCCCAAATAAACTTTCAATTTGTTTGTTTTATTGCAAAAAATAAAAAAATAATTAATACATTTGCAAGTCAAACACAACGGATAGAAACATAACTACACAAATCAGAATAAAACAAAATACCATGGGACACCATCAAATCGACCGTTTAGACAAGAAAATCTTACAACTTATTTCTCAGGATGCACGTATTCCTTTTCTGGAAGTTGCAAGAGAATGTAATGTTTCCGGGGCGGCTATTCACCAAAGAATTCAAAAACTTAAGAACACCGGAATCATAAAAGGATCGGAGTTTGTAATCGACACTTACAAAGTTGGATTTCAAACATGTGCGTACATTGGCATCACTTTGACCGATGTTAAACTTTTTCCTTCTGTAGTAGAAGAACTTAAGAAAATTCCTGAAATTGTAGAATGTCATTATGCAACAGGAAAATTTTCGATGTTCGTGAAAATTTACGCCAAAGACAACCGTCATTTACTTCAGATAATACTTGATAAAATGACTCCGATCAAAGGCATTGCTCATACCGAAACATTCCAAATTTCGTTGGACGAATTGTTCCGTCGTCAATTGTCTGTTTTCGAAATTGATGCTTCTAACGAGTTTATCGAAGAAGAGATGGACTAACAACATCAAAATTTCAATCACTAAAAAAGCCCCGTTCTGAACGAACGAGGCTTTTTTATTAGTATTTTGGCTGCTCTCTTGTTTCAATCATTATTGGTTCATCAGTGAAACGGTGTGGCACGCCACAACTCCGGCAGTTTCAGTCCTTAACCGACTTTCGCCTAACGAAACAGGAAGATATCCGCTTTTAATTGCTTTTTCCACTTCGTCTTTGCTGAAATCGCCTTCGGGGCCAATCAACACAAGTATATCTTTTGTCGGAATGATCTCTGTTTTCAGCTGTATCTTTTCCGAGTCGTAACAGTGGGCTATAAATTTCTGTGTCGCCTGATGATTTTTTATCAGCTCGTCAAACGTGCATTGAGGATTCAACTTTGGGAAATACGCTTTCACCGACTGTTTAGCAGCCGACACTATGATTTTTTCCAATCGTTCGGCCTTCACCATTTTACGTTCGGAAAACCTGCATATAATTGGTGTTATTTCGTCAATTCCAATCTCAGTAGCCTTCTCGACAAACCACTCCAGTCGATCCATATTCTTGGTTGGAGCAATGGCAATATGAAGTTTATAATCGCGTTTCCCAAATTCAAATTGCGATTCAATTAGCTCGAAAGCGCAACGTTTAGGATGTGGCAAAGTGATTTTTGCAATGTGATACCCTCCTACTCCATCCACTACAACCAGCCCATCACCAACCTTCAAACGCAATACTTTTACAGCATGAAGCGATTCTTCTTCGGGAAGAACATGTTCTGTAGCCAGATTTGGAACGTAGAATAAAGTCATTGAGATATTTACTATTTAAAAATTTACAATTTACAATTTCAGAATAAGTTCCAAAATTGTAAATTGTAAATAGTATAATTATCAATTAATAGATTTCTCCTTTGGCTGCCAATAGCGTATTTTTCAATAACGAAACAATCGTCATAGGGCCAACACCACCCGGAACCGGCGTGATATACGAACATTTAGGTGCTACTTCATCGAACTTCACATCGCCACTCAGTCGGAAGCCACTTTTTGTTTGCGTTGATGGGACACGGGTGGTGCCCACATCGATAATAGTAGCGCCTTCTTTTACCATATCAGCAGTAAGAAACTCCGGCATTCCCAGCGCTGCTATAATAATATCGGCCTGAAGGCACATTTCTTTCAGGTTTTTTGTCCGGCTATGGCACACAGTTACTGTGGCATCGCCCGGATAAGCTTTTTGCATCATCAGCGAAGCAATTGGCTTTCCGACAATATTGCTTCGTCCGATGACCACACAATTTTTACCTGCGGTAGGAATTTCGTAACGCTTTAGCAGTTCGATAATACCTGATGGAGTAGCCGAAACATAACATGGCAATCCAATCGACATTCGACCCACATTTACAGGATGAAAACCATCCACATCTTTGCGATAATCGATAGCTTCAATTACTTTTTGTTCCGAAATATGTTTTGGCAGAGGCAACTGAACAATAAAGCCATCCAGGGCTGTGTCTTTGTTCAGTTCATCGATCTTTGCCAGCAATTCTGCCTCGGTAACATCATCCTCAAAAGTAATTTTAGTCGATTTAAAACCAACCTGCTCACACGATTTCACTTTGTGAGCCACATAAGTTTCGCTTCCACCATCGTGACCAACAATAATCACTGCCAAATGCGGAGCACGTCGTCCCGAAGCGACAATTGCTTTCACTTCTTCTGCAATTTCGAGTTTTACCTGTTCCGAAATGGCTTTACCATCAATGAGTTTATACATTTTATTTCGTGTTAATCTCCCTTTGGTCAATGACCGTTGGTTCGTTTTGTACTATTAAGCTCGTTTTTACAGAAATTGTAATTTGTAAATAGAAAAATTGTAAATGGTTTTATCTTCTTTTTCCTATTTTCAGCTTTCCCTGTTGCATGGTGGCCATACGCATCATTTTACTTGTCTGTTCAAACTGCTTCAGCAGCCTGTTCACTTCAACAATGGTAGTACCGCTTCCTTTGGCAATGCGGTTTTTCCGACTGCCATTCAGCAACGAAGGATTTGCTCTCTCGGCCGGAGTCATGGAATGTATAATGGCTTCGATCCCCTTAAACGCATTGTCATCTATTTCAACATCTTTTAGCGCCTTACCCATTCCTGGAATCATAGCCGCCAAATCCTTGATATTACCCATTTTTTTGATCTGGGCTATCTGAGAAAGAAAATCATCGAAATCGAATTGATTTTTAGCAATCTTCTTTTGCAGGCGACGAGCTTCATCTTCATCATATTGTTCCTGAGCACGTTCTACCAACGACACAATATCACCCATACCGAGAATACGGTCGGCCATACGTTCAGGATAGAATACGTCAAGCGCATCCATTTTTTCGCCTGTACCTACAAATTTAATTGGCTTTGTTACCACCGATCGGATAGAAAGCGCAGCACCACCACGCGTATCACCATCGAGTTTGGTTAAAACAACACCATCGAAATCAAGTCTGTCATTAAATTCTTTGGCTGTATTTACAGCATCCTGTCCTGTCATGGCATCTACGACAAAAAGGATTTCTTGCGGTTGAATGGCCTTCTTAATCGCCGCAATCTCGTTCATCATCACCTCATCGACAGCCAAACGTCCGGCAGTATCGACAATCACAACATCGTTTCCATGCAGTTTTGCATATTTAATCGCTGCTTCAGCAATAGCAACAGGATTTTTACTTTCCAAATCGGAATAAACAGGTATGCCTATTTGCTCGCCAAGCACCCTTAACTGCTCGATAGCAGCAGGACGATACACGTCACAAGCTACCAACAAAGGATTTTTTGCCCGTTTAGATTTTAATAAATTAGCCAGCTTACCGGAAAAAGTAGTTTTACCTGATCCCTGCAAACCCGACATCAAGATAACTGAAGGATTCCCTTTCAGGTTCACATCCACACTTTGTCCGCCCATTAACATGGCCAATTCATCGTGCACAATCTTCACCAACAGTTGTTGCGGTTTCAACGAAGTCAACACATCCTGCCCTATGGCTTTATCTTTTACTGTGTCTGTAAATGTTTTGGCTATTTTATAGTTAACGTCGGCATCAAGCAAAGCTTTACGCACATCTTTCAGCGTTTCCGCCACATTGATTTCGGTAATCTTGCCTTCCCCTTTCAGGATTTTAAACGACCGTTCCAGCCTTTCACTAAGAGATTCAAACATATGTTTTTAAGTATTTTAAATACCCCTGACCGCAAAAAGGTATTTATTAGTTTTTATAATTTTACTGAAGCCCGGACTATACTCAAGCTTATTTTTTTCGAAAGCGCAAAGGTACAAAAAAACAGACTATTTTCAAACAGAAAACCGGCATAAGCTCTTAAACTGTTTTCGATTGCAACTCATCAAACCAATCGGGCCAAAACAATAAAGCCTTTCAAACGTTCGATAGGGTAATAAATCAAAATTTCTTTATTACAAAATGAATTTAACAGAAAAACTAAATCGTCGCTATGCCAGTAAAATGATGAATGGCACATCTATCGATACACAAAAAGCAGAAAATATTCTTGAAGCCATTCGCCTGGCTCCCACGTCTTTGGGACTTCAACCATTCACAGTATTTGTCATCAAAAGCCAGGAAATGAAAGAAAAAATATTTAACCTTGCCGCCACAGGCCAACCGCAAATTCCAACCTGCTCTCATTTACTTGTTTTTGCGGCCAACAAATCAATAAACTCCGAAATACTAGACGAGTATTTCGAACTATTTAAAAGTGCACGAACTTTGCCAAAAGAAAAATCAGAAGGTTTCCGAAAAATGTTGAATTACTTACTTATGCGCAGCGATGCTGACAATTTCAACTGGGCAGCACGACAGGCTTATATCGCTCTCGGTTTTGGGTTAGTTGCCGCTGCTGCCGAAAATGTGGACTCGGTACCCATCGAAGGCTTTAATTCAAAAGAACTCGACAGCATACTTGAGTTAGAAGATAAAAACCTGGGTACCGTTTGCTTATTGGCACTTGGCAATCGCGACGAAGAAAAAGATTACAATGCTAAACTTCCGAAAGTGCGAAAAAGTAAAGAAAAACTTTTCGTTGAAATATAATAATACATCAATCTTCATAGCGCTTCCACCGGCAACCAAAGCCGACATTACAATATATACAACTCACAAACAAGCAGTTAGAACACAAATAGCAAATATCTATACAGCAATAGATATTTGCTATCGAAAATATTTGTAAAAACACAGCTTAAATAAACGATCATTCACTTATCTTTGCAGCATGAGAGTAAGAGACGAAGATAAAATACCACGCATCTATAAAGCAGCCATCAAAGTGATCAACCGCGACGGATTCGAGGGAAGTGCTATTTCGAAAATAGCTTCGGAAGCCGGCGTTTCTCCGGCAACCATATATCTTTATTTCGAAAACAAGGAAGACATGATCAAGAAACTCTTTATTCATGTCAAAGAGCGAATGGGACATTCTTACTTTGCCGAAGGCATGGAAATGACAGTTGCAAAAGGAACTTTCAGAAGCATATATTTAAATCATTATCAATACATCATTGACAATTTAGAAGAATATGTTTTTTTAGAAAACTATAGCAACTCACCATTATTTGAACATGTGGAAAAAACATACAGAATGGATTTTTGCCCTGTGTTCGAGTCATTATTTATACGGAGCAAAAATGAGAAATTACTCCGGCCGATCGAAAATGATATCATTTACAGTCTATTATTTTCACCCTTAAGTTATCTTGTCAAAAAATCAAAAGCCGACAAAACGAGCTTAAGCACTAAAGATCTAGTTGACATTTTCGAAGCTTCGTGGAGAGCAATTAGCATTTAATCAAAAAAAAACAAAAACATAAATGAACGATTGTTCAGTTATGACGTTATACAACAAATTCAATAAACAAAACAAATAAATTATGAGCTTAATAGAACAACTCAACTGGCGTTACGCCACCAAAAGAATGAACAAAGCCAAAGTGCCGGTGGAAAAAGTAGACAATATAAAAGAAGCTATTCGTTTGGCACCAACCTCTTTCGGACTACAAGGTTTCAAGGTTATTGAAATAGAAGATGCAGCACTTCGTCAGAGAATTTACAACGAAGCTTGCCAGCAACCTCAAATACTGGAAGGGTCGAATATACTTGTTTTCGCAGCGTACAAAAAAATCACTGCCGAACTTGTAGACGAATACATGCAAAACACCGCAAAAACAAGAAATATACCAGTAGAATCACTGGATGGCTTCAGAGCAGCTTTTGATGGAGCAGTTGCCGGAAGCGAAGAACAAAATTTCCTTTGGAATGCCAAACAAACTTACATAGCTTTAGGCACAGGGCTGATAGCCGCCGCCGAACAACAAGTGGACGCTACCCCAATGGAAGGCTTCAATCCTGCAGCCTTAGACGAAATTCTTGGGCTAAGCCAACAAAACCTGGGATCTGTTAGCATACTCGTGCTTGGCTATCGCGACACTGTAGAAGATAAATATGCCGCTGCCGCCAAAGTGCGCAAAAGCACCGAAGACCTCTACGTCAAGCTGTAATAAAATTCGGTTCAATTGAGCAAAGTATTAACATTGAACAACATATAAAAAGAAACGCCCGAAAGTTTTTATCGAACTTTTGGGCGTTTTTATATTTTAAAGCAGCTGATTTGGTAGCACATCCACCATCTTTATATCAATTCGGCCTGCTTCAGAATAAATTCCATTTCAGTTTGCACTTTTTCGGCCTCACGACGAGCAGCCAAAGCAAAATCGGATTCAGAAGAAGCATACATAATCTGACGCGATGAATTAACAAGCAACCCACAAGTACTGTTCAGACCGTACCTGGCCACTTCCTCAAGACTTCCTCCCTGCGCACCAACTCCCGGTACAAGCAAAAAATGATCGGGAACAACAGCACGAATATCTGAAAGCATTTCGGCCTTGGTGGCACCTACCACATACATCATATTTTCGTCGGTTCCCCATTCAAGCGATGTTTTCAACACCTTTTCGAATAGACGTTCACCAGTTTCGGCATTTTTCTCAAACTGAAAATCGTAAGCGCCTTTGTTCGATGTAAGTGCCAGTAAAATAACCCATTTACCATCATATCCCAGAAAAGGAGTCACCGAATCTTCGCCCATGTAAGGAGCCACCGTCACCGAATCGAAATTCATATTTCCAAGAAAAGTACGGGCATACATAGCCGAAGTATTGCCAATATCACCGCGCTTCGCATCGGCTATTATAAACTGATCGGGATAATGAGTTCGTATGTAATCCACAGTCCGATCCAACACATCCCAACCGGCCAACCCGAGACTTTCGTAAAAAGCAAGATTCGGCTTATAAGCCACACAAAGATCGGCAGTTGCATTGATGATTGCCTTATTAAACTCAAACACCGGATCGTTTGATGCATCAAACATAAATTCCGGTATTTTATTTATATCGGTATCCAACCCCACGCAGAGGAAAGATTTTTTTCGCTGAATATTTTCAAATAATTCTTGTTTGGTCATTTTTGCTGTCTATATTTACGATATGAGTCATTGTTTAAATATTCAATTGTATAGAAATGCAATTCATTAAGTCTCTTAAAGTTCACTTTCTTTCAAACGCTCAGCATTTTCCGCCACTATCAAATTGTCAATAACGCCCTGAATATCTCCATTCATAAACGCTGAAAGATTGTAGATTGTAAAGTTTATACGATGATCGGTAATGCGTCCCTGAGGGTAATTATAAGTACGTATCTTCGCGGAACGATCGCCGGTAGAAACCATAGTTTTACGTTTCGAACCTATTTCGTCGAGATATTTTTGATGTTCGATAGCGTAAATACGCGAGCGCAATTCAATCATCGCCTTGGCTTTGTTTTTATGCTGCGATTTTTCGTCCTGACACTGAACTGTGATTCCGGTAGGAATATGCACAAGTCGAATGGCCGAATAAGTTGTATTCACCGACTGTCCACCGGCACCCGATGAACAAAAGGTATCGACCCGTACATCCGACTCTTTCAGCTCGATATCAAACTCTTCGGCTTCAGGAAGCACAGCCACAGTAGCCGCCGAAGTATGAACCCTTCCCTGAGTTTCGGTCTGAGGTACACGCTGAACACGGTGAACTCCCGATTCGTATTTAAGCGTTCCATACACATTTTCGCCCGAAACCGTAAAAATAATCTCTTTATAACCGCCTGATGTACCTTCACTTATATTTGTAATTTCAAGCTTCCAGCGTTTTGTTTCGCAATATTTTACATACATTTTGAACAAATCGCCTGCAAAAATTGCAGCTTCGTCGCCACCTGTACCTCCACGAATTTCGACAATTGCATTTTTATTGTCTTCAGGATCCACAGGAATCAACAAAAGTTTTATGTTTTCTTCCATTTGTGGAATTTTCGGTTCAATCTCGTCGATTTCGGACTTAGCCATTTCACGCATTTCTGCATCCGATTCCGAATCGAGCAATTCCTTTGCTTCAGCCAAATGCGCCAATGCAAGCTCATACTCATTCTTGGCCGAAAGTATCCTTTCAAGATCGTGGTATTCCTTATTCAACTTAACAAAACGTTTCTGATCAGAAATAACGCCCGGATCGGTTATTAAAGTCGAAATTTCTTCAAATTTATGTTGTAAGCCTTCTAGTTTTTCTAAGAGTGTTTTTTCTGCCATTGTATCAATGTAAACAAATCTGTTTGTTGTTTTTATATTCTATCTGATTTTCTGAAACTTTATTTATTCAAATTCCTTGCTCTTGCCTCCGATTCATTTTTGAGATTGTGCAATAACTGTCGAAAACGCCATTCCATTATGCTTCGGTAAGTGGATTTTGTTATAAAAAAATCGAAAAACCATCCAAATTTTACGCGTGTTTCCAGGGTTATCTGACATTTGCCATCAATCGAATTGGGCAACATCCTGAAAACGCCTGTTGTTGACTTTAAAAATGCATCTGAATACAACACATTTACATCAACACCTACCGCTCCATTGCTAAATATTTTCTTCGTCATTCTGCTGTTCACATGGATCTCAGGAAAATTTACAACTCCCGGAATCTCTACTGCTCCAACAGCTTTAATGATATCTGATTTTTTATCGTATTGTGTTGATTTAAAATTAAAAACTATAACCTCATCGGACTCTCTTCTCAATTTCAGGTTTTTCAAACCCCAACCAAACAAGGCTTCCAAATCATATTTAGTTTGAAATACAAAATCTTCAATTACCGCACTCACAATAGAAGGGGACGCATTAACAGCAACCTGAGTATAAGTGATAAACTCACCACCCTTGTGCGTAGTTGAAACTGAGTCAACAGAGCTTGCTCTGGCAACTACAATTGTAAACACACACAAAAAAACGATAACACTGCTTCTTTTCATTTTGCGACAACCGACCCAACGGCACTTAAACATAAACAAACCATAAAGTTGATTTATTGTCTGCAAAATTACCATTATTTTGGCTCAATAGAAAATCGTATCAAAAATTTGATAGTATTAAACAAAAAAAATATAATATCTTATTAAGAAACAAGATATTATATTTTTTATTTGATGCAAGATTAGCAGTTCTTACACAAACATCAGCTTTAAACAATGATTATTTTGACATCAACCACTCTATTGCTTCGTTTTCAGTTTTAAAAACTCTCGTCCTGATTCCCTGATTAAAACAAACCGTCTGTATAAAGTCATACAGCTTATCCTGTTCATCATTTATCTTATATGCAGTATTTATAAACCGGAACTTTTCATTTATATCGCCATACTGATGTTCGAACCAAAAATACACACTCCCCATCGATATTGAGTTATGCGTTTCTGTCAGATCAAAATAAAGTTTACAATCCAACTCCAATGCTTTTGTTCTGAAAAACAAACCCATTTCAGCTCCTTCACTTTCGATAATATTTCCTTTGACTTTGACATAAATTATCTTTTTATCCATGTCAATTGAATAATTATATTGCAACTGTCTAATTGTATTTATAGAACTATATACCATATATTAACTTTGATTATACCCTTCGATATTAAGACTATAAAAAACCTTGTAATAAATAATTTAGCACACAAGATATTTTATTGCGTAAAAGTAATACTATTTTTCGAATACTACAAATAAAAACACAAAAACATATAATATAAAACAAAATATTAAACGACTGTCAATAAGAGTATTATGGAACAAACAGGAAGTCACCACAGAACAAACTTATTTTTTTGAATTCTGAACAAGCTGAATTAGGGTCTATTTAACACTTATTTCGTAAAAATAACTGTAATAATTACTACAAAAGATAATGTAGCATATATTCTCATCATTCCATTCGCATTTACATAAAAACCTCTTAGTTTATTCAAAAAATTAAAAATTGAAAACAACTGACTTTTACAATTGTCAATTCGGCACAATATAGTTACATTTGTGTTTTATTCAAAAAAATTATGCAACCCTTAGCCGAACGACTCCGTCCTCAAGAACTCGACAATTATATCGGGCAAAAACATTTAGTTGGCGAAAAAGCCATCTTGCGTCAAATGATTGAATCGGGGCATATTGCATCGTTCATTCTTTGGGGACCTCCGGGAGTAGGCAAAACCACATTAGCCAAAATAATAGCCAACAAGCTGGATCGACCGTTCTATACGCTAAGCGCCGTAACATCCGGCGTAAAAGATGTGCGCGAAGTAATCGAAAAGGCAAAACAAAGCAGATTTTTTTCGCAAGGAGGAAACCCGATCTTATTTATTGACGAGATTCATCGTTTCAGCAAATCGCAACAGGATTCATTGCTGGGCGCCGTGGAGAATGGCACTGTAACATTGATTGGCGCCACCACCGAGAATCCTTCGTTCGAGGTTATTACTCCATTATTGTCGCGCTGTCAGGTATATGTGCTCAAATCGTTGCAGGATGAAGATTTGCTGGAATTGGCTAACAGAGCCATAAAAACCGATGCAGAATTAAAAAAACGCGAAATAGTTTTCGACGAAACAGAATCGCTATTGCGCTATTCGGGAGGCGATGCGCGCAAATTATTGAACATACTGGAACTTGTAGTCGCTTCAGAACCTGAAGCAACTGTGCATTTCACCAACGAAATAGTAACCGAGCGCCTGCAACAAAACCCAATGGCCTACGACAAAGACGGCGAAATGCATTACGACATTATTTCAGCTTTCATCAAATCCATTCGCGGGAGCGATCCAGACGCTGCTATTTATTGGTTGGCACGCATGGTGGCCGGAGGCGAAGATCCTAAATTCATTGCACGGCGACTGGTGATTTCGGCGGCCGAAGATATTGGATTGGCAAATCCAAATGCACTTTTGTTGGCAAATGCCTGTTTCGATGCTTTACAAAAGATTGGTTGGCCCGAAGGACGCATCATTTTAGCCGAGGCAACTATTTATCTGGCTTCGTCGCCGAAAAGCAATTCGGCTTATTTGGCCATCGACAATGCATTGGCACTTGTAGAGCAAACGGGAAATTTACCTGTACCTCTGCATTTACGAAACTCGCCCACCAAACTAATGAAAGACCTGAATTACGGTAAGAATTACAAGTATTCGCACGATTTCCCGAATCACTTTGTAGAACAACAATTTCTTCCCGACGCACTACAAAACCACTCGATATGGAAAGTACAGGAAAATCCTGCTGAGAAAAAACTCGGAGAATGGCTGAGAATGCTTTGGAAAGGACGTTTTTGAATCAGTGATTGATCTGAGAAATCAAAACACAAGAACTACAGTAGCATAAAAACGGCACAACTAATTGTTTCTCAAATTGCTTAAATTATATAAATATGCGATTGATTGTAACAACATACAAGAACTTTTAGTAATTTTGCAGCATAAATAAATGTGGAGAGATTTGGACTGCTTGCAACCACAGAAAAAAATGCTAAATTGCAACTGATTTTCTGCGCCTTATATAGTCCTCCAAAACAACCCTCCCGTTTATTTGTTAGTTATTTAATTGTAAATTTCTAAATTAATTAATTGTAAACAATATGGGATATTTATTTTCATCCGAATCGGTTTCAGAAGGTCATCCTGATAAAGTAGCCGATCAAATTTCAGATGCCATTCTCGACAATTTTCTGGCACTGGACAGCAGCTCAAAAGTAGCCTGCGAAACCCTTGTAACTACCGGTCAGGTTGTACTTGCCGGCGAAGTAAAATCAAATGCATACATCGACGTTCAGTCAGTAGCCCGCCGCGTAATCAATCGCATTGGATACACAAAAAGTGAATATATGTTCGACGGAAATGCCTGCGGTATTTTCTCATCTATTCACGAACAATCGGGCGACATCAACCGCGGCGTAGAACGTGAAGACCCTATGAATCAGGGAGCAGGCGACCAGGGAATGATGTTTGGTTACGCCACCAACGAAACCAAAAACTTAATGCCGATTGCGCTTGACCTGTCACACGCTTTGGTAGAAGAACTTGCTGCCATACGCCGCGAAGGAAAAGTAATGACCTACCTTCGTCCCGATTCAAAATCGCAGGTAACAATAGAATACGACGACAACAACCAACCTGTAAAGGTAAATACAATTGTAGTTTCGACACAGCACGATGATTTCGTACAGCCTTCGGCAACAAAAACACAGGAAGAAGCCGACGAAGAAATGCTGGCTAAAATCCGTCAGGACGTAGCAGACATTCTGATTCCGCGCGTTCAGGCGCTGGATACTCAGTTTGCACAACTATTTAAAGGAGAATACACTTTACACGTGAATCCTACCGGAAAATTCGTTATCGGCGGTCCTCATGGCGACACCGGACTGACAGGACGTAAAATTATTGTAGATACTTACGGCGGTAAAGGTGCGCACGGAGGTGGTGCTTTCTCGGGCAAAGACCCTTCCAAAGTAGACCGATCGGCTGCCTATGCTGCCCGTCACATTGCAAAAAACATAGTAGCAGCAGGCTTGGCCAACGAAGTATTGGTACAGGTAGCCTATGCTATCGGCGTGGCAAAACCAATGAATCTTTATGTAAACACTTACGGAACAGCACAGGTAGGCCTGAACGATGGTGAAATCGCTGCTAAAATTGAGAAGCTTTTCGATATGCGCCCAAAAGCCATCGAAGAACGCCTGAAACTGCGTAATCCTATTTACGAAGAAACAGCTTCTTACGGTCATGTTGGTCGTACTCCGGTGGAGGTAACCAAATGTTTTAAAGACGGAAACGGCAAAGAAATATGCCTGAACGTTGAGCTTTTCACCTGGGAAAAAACAGACATGATTGAAGCTATTAAAGCTGAATTTAGTCTCTAAAAACTACTTTCCAAAACAATACGCCGATAGGTTGCAGATACTGAAAATCTGCAACCTATTGTTTTTTATCCTTCAACCGCATCTGCATTCAACAAAAACCGCCCCTGATTCGTTATGATATAAATTAATTATTGTAAAATGTCAGAAAAGCCTGTTGTTTTTTTCGATGGATATTGCAAGCTCTGCTCCGGGTGGGTTCGGTTTCTGATGAAGAACAATGGAGAGGAGAAATTCAATTTTGTGGCATTGCAATCAGAAGAAGGGCAAAAGACTTTGAAAGTGCTTGAATTATCGACAGACGACCTGACGACAATTATTTACCAGCGCAACAATACATATTATAGTCACTCTTCGGCAGTACTTGAAATACTACATGACCTTGGAGGGCCGTGGAAACCATTCTACATCTTCAAACTTATACCTGCTTTTGTTCGCGACTATCTATACAGGTCGGTTTCAAAATCGAGGTATAAAATTTTTGGAAGGAACAATTCGTGTCTGATTCCGAAAAAGAATGTAAAAAAAATGCTTTGAACAACTGAAAAAACCAATAAATTCCATCTTTTGCAGTAACTTTGCATCTTAATTCCGAAAAAACATATGTGGGAAAAATTAAGAAATCTACTTTCCTCAATCTTGCCAATCATAAAATCAGGATGGCAAAATTTCATACGCTGGCGTAAGTACAGATACGAAAGATTCAGGCATTTGCCCTGGTACCGAAAACTCGGCAATATGGCACTTACTTTCTGCTGGATGTTCCTGCTTTTTTTGTTCCTGGTGGACATTAACTTTCTGTGGTTATTCGGAAAATCGCCCACCCTGCACAGCATCAGCCACCCCGACCAAAGTCTGGCTACAGAAATTATTTCGGCGGATGGGAAGGTGATTGGTAAGTACTTTACCGAGAACCGAATGTCGGTGGAATACGACGAGATTTCGCCCATCATCATTCAAACATTGATAACCACCGAAGACGAGCGTTTCTACGATCATTTCGGCATCGATTTTCAGGGTGTTTTTGCAGCCGTAAAGGACATGACGCAGGGCAATGCCCGTGGTGCCAGTACCATTACGCAGCAATTGGTGAAAAACATGTACAAAACCCGAAACCAATACTCCAAAGGACTTTTTGGTCATATCCCTGGCATCAAACTTTTGATAATGAAAACCAAGGAATGGGTAACTGCTGTAAAAATTGAAATTTTTTACACAAAAAAGGAAATCCTGACCATGTACTTCAACACGGTAGATTTCGGGAGCAATTCATTTGGAATCCGTACAGCAGCTAAAACTTATTTCAAAACAACGCCTGCAAAACTCAATTACGAACAGTCGGCCACACTGATAGGTCTGCTGAAAGCAACTACCAGCTACAACCCGAAAATCAACCCGAAACGTTCGAAAGAGCGACGCAATGTTGTTTTGCAAAATCTTGTAACACATAAAGTGATCACTCAACATCAATGTGATTCATTAAAGGAAATTCCTATTCAGCTTAATTTCAGCGTAGAGCAATCGTACGACGGTGAAGCGCTTCATTTCAGAAGCTACCTTGCCAAATATCTCGAAGACTGGGAAAAGGCCAACGGCTACGACATCTATTCTGATGGATTAAAAATCTACGTAACACTCGATTCGCGTTTACAAAAATATGCCGAAGAGGCTGTAGAAAAACAAATGCGGACAGTGCAGCGTCGGTTCTTCGATCACTGGCGCGGACAAAATCCATGGCAGGACGAAAAGCACAACGACATTCCTAATTTTATCGAAGACAAAGCGAAGAAAACAAAGGCTTATGCTTCGCTGAGCGAAAAGTTCGGTGGAAATAAAGATTCTATTTTCAAGTATCTGAACATACCTCATCGCACCAAGGTATTCGATTACGACCTGATTGAAAAAGACACTACACTCAGCGTAATGGACTCTATTCGGTACATGAACCACTTTATGCATACCAGTTTTGTGGCCATGGAACCCAACACAGGAAATGTAAAAGCCTGGGTGGGTGATATCAATTTCAAGTTTTGGCAATACGACAAGGTGGCACAATCGAAACGGCAACCGGGGTCAACGTTCAAACTTTTTGTTTATACCGCTGCTATGCTACATGGCAAGGCGCCCTGCGATAGGATAACAGACAAACGCGTGACCTGGGAATACGAGGAAAATGGCGAAACAAAATCGTGGACACCACACAATGCCAATGGCACTTATCTTGGCTACTCGATGACGCTTAAACATGCTTTTGCGCGATCTATCAACACCGTTGCGGTGCAGCTGGCACAGGAAGTAGGGATTCCTGAAATTATAAAAACAGCGCATTTACTCGGTGTCAAAACGCCGCTCGACAACAAACCATCTACCTGTCTGGGTTCATCTGACGTTTCGCTACTCGAACTTGTAAATTCGTTCGGGACAGTAGTAAACGAAGGAATGTATCACGACCCGATCCTGGTTACCCGCATTGAAGACAAGAACGGAAAAGTAATTTATCAGGCAGCTACCGAACAAAAACGCGTTATCTCCTACGAAACGGCGTGGCTGATGACCGAAATGCTCAAAGGCGGTATGACCGAACCCGGAGGAACAACACAGGCCCTGTGGGAATGGGATTTATTTAATTACAATACCGATTTCGGAGGGAAAACAGGTACATCGTCCAATCACTCGGATGCCTGGTTCGTAGGGGTTACAAAAAACCTGATCGGAGGCGCCTGGGTAGGTGGCGAACATCGTAGCGTCCACTTCAGAACCGGTCAACTTGGTGAGGGCAGTCGCACCGCCCTGCCTATTTTCGGTTTATTTATGGAAAAGGTACTGAAGGACGAAAACTTTAAACAATACCGTGGAAAATTCCCTACCAAGCCAAAGGAAAAGATTCTTCGTTCGTACAATTGTCACACTTACATACCACGCGATACTACGGCGCATGACTCCACGTCGGCCGACGATATTTCGCTGGATGCAATACCACTGGAAGAATCGACAAGTATTCCCGGTCCTCCGACTCCGACAAAAGTAGCACCCTAATTAAAAAATGCTCAGGAAAAAATAAGTTTCCTGAGCATTTTTTTATTAGATAATGTATGATAGTATTTACTATTGAATGAGAATCAGGAGGTGAAAATAATTCTATTCTGCTTACAGTAAATTATTTCCCGTAGGGAATGTATATCAATAGAAAATAAAATCACCAAAAATCAGTTCCCCGTAGGGGATAAACAAATATATAACATTAATGTCCGTTCGACTGAGCTCACGCCGAAGCCTACGGACAATAAGACATTGACACATGTTCATTCTATTGATATTGAAGTCCTACGGACTATTTTCAACTCCTGATTCGCTTATTCAACAAAAGGAGATCAACAACATATAACTTGTTTATTACGCAGCATTCTACCATTTTCATTACTTAAAAGTACTGTAATAAACTAAATTCCGGCAACAACAATGCGTTGGTATTGTTAGTTATTAAAAATAAAATAACGAACAAATGACTAAAATACCATTATCAGTGCTCGAACTGACAACAGTAGTAAAAGGAGGAAACCACAGTTCGGCCATTGAAAGTACAGTAGCAGTGGCACGCCACGTTGAAGCATTAGGATACAACCGCATTTGGATGGCCGAACATCACAACATGGAATATATTGCCAGCTCTGCCACCTCGGTACTGATAGGCCATGTAGCCGGAAAAACAAATAGCATACGCGTAGGGTCAGGGGGAATAATGTTGCCCAATCATAGTCCGTTAGTGATCGCCGAACAATTCGGAACACTGGCTTCTATCTATCCGGGGAGAATAGACCTGGGACTGGGAAGAGCTCCCGGCACTGACCAGCTTACGGCCAGAGCGCTCAGAAGAAACAATTTGGATGCTTCGCTCCATTTCCCGAATGACGTAAAACAATTGCAGACTTATTTCAGCAAAAGCAACAGCACTGCCATGGTACGTGCATTTCCGGGCGAAGGACTCGACATACCGATATGGATACTCGGCTCAAGTACCGACAGCGCCTATCTGGCTGCACAAATGGGTTTGCCCTATACCTTTGCGGCCCACTTTGCCCCTACCCAATTCAGGCAGGCCATCGCCATTTATCGCGAGCACTTCCGACCGTCGGCCTACCTCGACAAACCTTATGTGATGGCTTGCGTCAATGTATTGGCAGCCGACACCGACGAGGAAGCATCGGCTTTGCTCAGCAGTCTGATCGCCATGTTTGTTGGTGTGATCACCAATGTGCGCACCCCTTTGCAGGCTCCGGGACAGTTGCCGGCCGAATACAATATTCCCGAAGTGCGATCTACCATCAACAGCATGCTGGCTTGCACATTTACCGGCAACAGCGCATCGCTCCGAACAAAACTTTCGGATTTTATTGATGACACTCAAATTGATGAACTAATGGTGGCGACCTATATTTACGATAACGAAGCGAAACTAAAGTCTTTTTCAATACTTCGGGAGGCGTTGGAGAGTGAGTAAATCATCCGTATCAGAATTTACAGAATTATAGAATAATCAGAATGAGGATGAGATTCGAGGCTTTTCAACGTTATAAACGTTTAACCATCAAGCCATCGCTCGCAAACGAGGGGGAGTAAGTGATTTTATTCGTGTTTATGACTCTGGTCATTACTTTCAACCCATTTCATTTCATTCAACTTTCTAAGCTCACCTCCACAATCACATTTGATATCTTTCTTGTTTTTTGTTAGTTTTCCACACTTTAAACATACTCGTGAGGAATCATCATTGAATTTTCTAAATACGATAAATATAACTATTCCAAAAACAGCACTAATTGTGAACAATTCTGGTAAATTCTCAAAGATTTGCGACCAACTTAATGTAAAATCAAATATTACGCCTTTGCGAGTACCTACGAATTTTTGTCCTAAGGACACAATAATTGGAAAGAAAATAAAAAATAACAATCCTGAACGTAAAGCGTCTTTTTCTTTTTTCTTTACATCAAAATTTAATTCTTCTTTTGTTTTAGGAAGCCACATGTTATTCATTTTGTATACCTCTCTCACCCTCGTTTGCAAACCGAGGCTTTTCAACGTTATAAACATTCAACCATTAATCCCTCGTTGCAAACGAGGGAGAGAGTGGTGATCTTACCTCACCCCAACTCTCTCTCAAATCTTCAAATCTTTAAAATTCTCAAATCTTTCAAATCTCCTAAACAAGTTCTCCCGCTCCTACCCTTACAATTTCGGGTTCGTCGCCGGTGCAATCCACGATGGTAGAATGTTCGAGGCCGCCCAATCCGCCATCGATCACAAGATCGACCTGATGGCCGTATTTTTCTTCAATCAGTTCGGGGTCGGTAATGTATTCGGTGGTTTCTTCGTCGGTAAATATGGAGCTTGTCATGAGCGGATTGCCGAGTTCGCGCACAATATCGAGCACTATATTGTTGTTGGGCATACGGATACCCACTGTTTTTTTGTTTTTGAAAAGCTTAGGCAATTTGCTGCTGCCATTGAGGATAAATGTAAAAGGACCGGGGAGATTTTTCTTTATCAATTTAAACGAAGCATCGTCCATTTTGGCATATTCGCTCACCTCGCTCAACTGGTGACAGATAAACGAGAGGTTGGAACGGCGCAAATCATGGTTTTTGAGCCGGGCAATAAACTCTACTCCGGCGGCATTGAAAATATCGCAGGCAAAGGCATAAACCGTATCAGTAGGCAGAATAATAATGCCTCCATTGCGAAGAATTCCGGCAATGCGACGGACTTCGACCGGGTTCGGATTGTTTTCGTATAGTTTAATGAGCATAGCCCTGTATCTCTTTAGCGGAGATTTGTTTTTAAATGAGTAAAATCCAATTGCAAAAGTATAAAAAAATCCTGTAAACAAACATTTACAGGATTTTATATTTAAAACTATCAACTAAATAAGCAGAGTAAAGCATCTCAAATTCTGACCTCACCCTAAATCCCTCTCCCGGGGAGAGGAACTTTGCCGGGTAAAAGAATTGAAATTATACGACTCCCGCCATCGGGTTACTTACACTTAGTTGACTTTAGATTCAGCATCAAAAAGCATCAATAATGGCTTTGAAATCGGCTACTTTCAGCGAAGCGCCACCAATAAGTCCACCATCGATATCGGGCTGAGCGAACAACTCGGGTGCATTTGCAGCATTACAACTACCACCGTAAAGGATAGAGGTGTTTTCGGCAATGTCCTGACCAAATTTAGCAGCAATAATAGAGCGGATAAATGCAAGCATGTCCTGAGCTTGTTGTGTAGAAGCAGTTACGCCGGTACCAATGGCCCAGATAGGTTCGTAAGCGATTACGATTTTGCTGAAATCGTCGGCGCTCAGGTTGAATACAGTTTCTTCCAACTGACGTTGCACATAAGCATTTTGTTCGTTGGCATTACGCACATCCAAGGCTTCGCCGCAGCAATAGATAGGAGTCAAACCGTTGGCAAGAGCCAAAGCTACTTTTTCGTTCAAAATTGCACTTGTTTCACCATAATACTCACGACGTTCGGAGTGACCCAAAATAACATATTCGGCGCCTGTTGATTTTACCATAGCAGCGCTTACTTCGCCGGTGAAAGCTCCTGATGCTTTGTTGGCACAGTTCTGAGCAGCAACACCGATTTTTTTAGTATCGATGGCAGCAGCCACACTTGCCAAATGAATAAAAGGAGTTCCGATCACTACATCGCAATTCAAGCTTGAACCTTCCAAAGCGGTGTTCAATTCAGTTGCCAAAGCCAATCCTTCCTGAAGGCTTTTGTTCATTTTCCAGTTTCCTGCAACAATGTTTTTTCTCATTTTTCTTATATTTTTTATAGTTTGATATTTTATTCCGTGATATTTGCTTCGTCCTATTAGCTCTGCAACTGTTGAGTGCTATTGTTTTATAAACTACCTGGCTCTTAACCAACTTGCAACGTTAGATTATTTTTTTTGTAATCAGATCTGGTCTTTAAGTCCCCCTTTAAGGGGATCTAGGTGGCCTTTATTCAATGTCGCGCCAGTGCCATTTACCCGTAATGGTTCCATTTTTTATAAGTATAAGTCCGGGATTGGCGCGAATCATTGTTTTGAGCGTAATCGGGTCGGTTTTACAAAACGGATAGGTCACTTTTGTTTTGGCCACAAAAGCTTTTACATCATCATCGCCCGAAGCAGTAAGCGCATAGAATCTTGTTGTTGAGTTTTTATATTTCTGATAAAACTTTTCGGCAATTAGCGCACCCTCTTCCGATGCTTTGTTCAGATCGTACATAACCAGCAGGTAAGTAGCCCCGGGATTGTAAATCACCTCCTCGGTAATGTCGTCGAAAGCGGCATTAACGATAGAGAAATCGTGAATCGGAGCTTTGTAACCTGTGGATACCAACACTGTTTTCTGATCCACAAAAGTCCAGGTCGAATCATTTTTTGGATAATTTTCGAGCGTAAACTCTTTCTTCACCCCTTCTTTTTCGTAAATAAATGTAGTAGCATAAACATCGGCTGCAGCATCTTCGGGAACCCTCATGGCTTCGGGGATATTTACACCAATTTTATAGGGACGAAAATCGATAAGCGGCAAATGATTGTATGAATAAACCGCCAAACTAATCCCTATGCCCACAAAGAAAGTAACAATCGCCCACTCAATGCGCGATAAAAACATTGGTTTATGCTGCGAAGTATTTATTAATAAGATAAAGGCAAGTATGATTAAAACCACATTTTTAAAAAACGTTTGCCAGTTGGTAATCACCAAAGCATCGCCAAAGCAACCGCAATCGGTGACAGGATTATACAAAGCGATGTACAAAGTAAGTGGCGTCATTACAAGCATAAAAAACATAGCCAGTATGGACGTAAGGCGGTATTTAATTTTAAAAAGCAAATTCAGACCAATCACAAGTTCGAGCACCGGAAGCGCTACGCCCAGCGGAAGTGCAAGGAAACTAAAGCCCGAAAAGAAACCTCCGAAAGCAGTCAGGTAATCTTCAATTTTGTAGGTCAGTCCCAGTGGATCTATCACCTTTACAAATCCTGAAAACACAAACACCAATCCGAGGATCAGCCTGCAAATAAGTGTCAGCACGGGTACCGACTTCTGAACTGCCTCAATTGCTGCCTGTTTGTTACTTCTTTTTTTATATATCCACATCTTTATTGGTAGTTTTATTTATTATTGCGACGTGCTATACGCACATCAAGCGCTTAATGTTCAGCTCACTTTTTCTTCTTCTATTTTTATAAGTCCGAACACTGCATAATTCATCATATCGAAATAATTAGCATCAATACCTTCGGAAATCAGCGTTTTGCCCTTGTTATCCTCAATTTGTTTGGTGCGGTAAATTTTCTGCAAAATCAAATCGGTGTACGATTCCATGCGCATTGTGCGCCAGGCTTCATCGTAATCATGATTTTTAGCCATCATCAGTTCCTTGGCGCGGTTCATGTACGTATCGTACAGTTCCACTCCCCGGTCGTAACTCAAATCATCAACATCCGAGTATCCCAGTTCAAGCTGAATTAACCCTATAATGCCATAATTCACAATGGCAATCAGTTCGGATCGGATGCCTTCATCTACTTTCGATACTCCTTTGGTTTCGATACTTCGTATCCGGTTGGCTTTAATAAAAATCTGATCGGTAACTGATTGTTGCCGGAGGATACGCCACGAAGCGCCATAATCCTTCATCTTTTTTGTAAATATATCGCGGCAAATCGCTGCTACCTGATCGAACTGTTGGTCGGTTTGACTCATAAAATTAGGAGTTTTTTAAGAGACACAAAGGTACAAAATATTGTTTATATGAGCAATTCGTAAAAGCAAGATACCCTCATCCATCGCAATTCAACTCAAATGATATCCTTTCTGCCGCATTTCGACAGAAGAATAATAGGCGTAAACGTCCGGCAGAAGCGGATAGTCCCAGCAGCCCATGCTATGAAACATTTCTCCTCCAAAACCCTTTTTGAAACGATACAAACCATACATCTGATGCGATGCATCGGCCGATGGCGAAACACCGAACATATCATAATCGGCACATCCTAAGGCTTTTCCCACCTCAATAGCTTTCCATTGCAAAGCATAGGCAGCCATACAATCCCTGTGATCCGACGAGGAAGCACCATAGAGATAAGTAGCTCTTTCGCCCGAAATAACAAGGAACATGGCGGCAAGCGGAACGTGATTGGCTTCGGCAATGAGCAACAACACCTCAGCAGGCGACTGCGTATCGTTGGCACGCGCGGTAAGCACCGCTTTGAAATACTCCATTTCGTGCAAATGGAAACCATTCCGGGCAGCAGTTTCGGCATAAAGCGCATACCATAGCGGCAACTGCTCCATACCGGCAGCACGCACAGTCACTCCTTTCCTTTCGGACAAGCCTATGTTATAACGGGTTTTAGGCTTCATCTTCGAAAGAATATCTTCTTTTTTATCCTTCAGATCCACAAAAATAGTGTTGGAAGGTAAGATGTTGGACGCAGCCTTTCTGAGTTTCCAGAATTCGGTGCCATAGTTGAACCTGAATTCCTGGGTATTGACGGCGGGCGGCCCGAGCCATCTGTCATTCGCATCGTAACAATCGGCATCGCCGGCCCAAAACGATTCCCATACCAGGTCGTACCGAATCATAATGCAGCCTTTTGGCAAAAACGATAGCAACTGCTCAGAGATATCTTCGAGAAAAGCACCCCGGTTTTCTTCGCCCGGATCTAATTCAGGCCCGTAAGGCACATAAGCGATTGAATAATGCTCGCTCACCTGCTGCAACAACACCAACATATCGGCCATTAAATACTCGTGAGCCACCGCATCTTTGTCGAGATCAGATTTTCGGATGCGGATATTCACAGCCAGCGATTTCACGCCCAATTGCTGCTTTACAACCGACCAGAATGCTGTTTGCTGAATTATTGGCGTACGAAAAACGTCCTCGATTTCCTTTAAATAAACGTGTGAAAACATGATTTTGAAATAAAAATCCACAAAGTTAGCCCTTTAAAATATGAAAAGCAAAAAACAATGGTACTTAATTATGAAAACTTAAAATCTTGTTTATAAATTTAGTATCTCACGGGAATTGATTATTTTTGTTCGTACTAACGATATTTCAAATGAAAAACAGTATACTCACTTTTGTATTACTCCTGTTTTCCACAGCCTTTTTGGCAGGTCAGGAAACAGGTTTTGCTTCTTTCTACAGCAAACGCCTGCATGGTCGACACACTTCGGATGGCGGAAAATATCACAACGACAGTCTGACGTGCGCCCACAAAACCTATCCTTTCGGCACACTGCTGCGGGTACAAAACCCAAAAAACAACAATGAAGTAATCGTAAAAGTAACCGATCGCGGACCACATACCCGAAGCCGGCTTATTGACCTTTCGTACAGCGCTGCCGCCGAACTCGACATTGTAAGGGCTGGAATTGCAAAAGTAATTGTCACAAAATTAGATATTCTACCCGACCCTATCCGATTGATTCCAATCCCCCAAACAACTGTTCAGGTCTCCCCGGTTCGCTTTTTGAGTCAGGATTTACAGTCGCTCATCGACAAACTCGTTCGAACACAGACGCATCACACCAAAAACTAACTACCGAGAAGCATACTAAGAAATACAGCTTTTTGTTTGCGCTCTGAAAGTGATTCAAGCTTTCCAATTTGAGCCAATAACTTACGGTTTTCATTCTACAAGTCCGATCTGGTCAATACAACAATTATCTTATTTTACAGCCACTTGCAAATCAACTAAAAATATAAAAACAAAAAAATATACAACAAATTAGAACAAAAGGGAATAAATAATTAATTTAGTGCTCTGAAATCGATAAAATCAGCAAAATGTTAATTATTGGAATTGCCGGAGGAACCGGTTCAGGAAAAACTACAGTAGTACGAAAAATCTTAGAGCGTTTGCCAATTGGGGAAGTATCCATTCTTCCACAGGATTCTTATTATCGCGACAGCAGCCATTTGCCACTCGAAGAACGACTCGAGATTAATTTTGACCATCCGGATTCTATTGAATTCGAACTTCTTACACGTCACTTAAAAGATTTAAGAAAAGGAAAAACGATAGAACAACCCATCTATTCGTACCTGACCTGTACACGTGCTGCCGAAACGATTCCGGTAAAACCCTGCCATGTTATCATTGTAGAAGGAATTCTTGTGCTTACCAATCCTGAGTTGCGCAAAATGATGGACTTGAAAGTGTTTGTTGACGCCGATGCCGACGATCGCCTTATGAGGGTGATCAACAGGGACATTGTAGAACGCGGACGGTCGGTCAACAAAGTAATGGAACGCTATGAATGTACCGTTAAGCCAATGCATTTGCAATTTATCGAACCCACAAAACGCTTTGCCGATTTAATCATCCCACAGGGAGGAAACAACCATATTGCCATCGACATCCTGACGAAGTATATCGAAAATAATCTGAAATAATGTGATTCGCCTTTTTTCAGGCAACAATAAACATCTAAATAGTTAATTGCCATGAATCTGTCCGATCTACCTAAAATCATGTTTCTTGACATAGAAACAGTTCCTCTGAAAGCCGACATTTCGGAAATACCGGCTGATTTAGCACATTTGTGGGAAGATAAGTTCAATCTGATTCACAAACGTATGCCCGAAAAATATGCTGAGAACACCACCGCTGCCGAAGCATTTGCCAACAGCGGAGGCATCTATGCCGAATTTGGTAAAATTGTGTGTATTTCGGTCGGATTTATCTATTTCAAAGGGCTCGAAATGCATTTCCGAACCAAGTCCTTTGCCGGCGACGACGAACAGAAATTGCTCAACGACTTCGCTGAGCTTCTGGCAAAATTTTGCAGCACCAAAGAGCACACGCTTTGCGGACACAACATCAAAGAATTCGACATTCCTTATATTTGCCGGCGATTACTTATCAACAATATACAACTCCCGGCTGTCTTGCAAATTGCAGGGAAAAAACCATGGGAAATTTCATTTATCGATACGTTGGAGTTATGGAAATTCGGTGATTATAAAAACTATACATCATTGAAATTACTCACTGCAATTTTCGGCATTCCTACGCCAAAAGACGATATTGACGGCAGTCAGGTGGCAGAAGTTTATTATAAGGAAAAAAATATCGAACGCATTGCTTTGTACTGCCAAAAAGACGTGGTGGCAACGGCACAGGTATTTTTACGTATGCAGAATTGGCGGGGTTTCGAAGCGCAAAATGTTGAATTTTTGTAACAGCACATGCAAAACAAAACTGCAATACTGTGCATTCTGTTTTTCTTCATCGTTTTTACGTCCTGCAATCAGGCAAAAAACGATGAAGATCAATCATCGGCTCAAATTGACCTTGAACAGATATTGAAACGGGACACGCTCAGCGTAGGTATAATGTATGGACCGACGAGCTATTTCATGTACCGCGAAGAATACATGGGGTTCGACTACGAAATGGCATCGCACCTGGCAAGCTCATTGGGTGTAGCGCTTAAAGTTACCGAAGCAAAAAGCGAAATAGAGCTTGAACATTTGCTTCAGGAGCGAAAAATTGACCTTGTAGCCAACAACATTATTGAAACAAAGGAACTCAAACAACTTTTCAGTTTTGTTTTTCCACAGGAAAAATCGTATCAGGTGTTGGTACAGACAATTAATGCCAATTTACTGAGTGATGTCACCGAATTGGCCGACAAAAAAGTATACGTAAAGCCAAACACAATACAAAAACAACGGCTCGAAGCCCTGTACCGCGAATTAGGGGGAATTTTCGAAATAGTAGAAGCGCCTGACTCATTGAGCTCGGAAGATCTGATTGAAATGGTAGCCCAAAACAAAATCAGTTACACAGTAGCCAGTTACAAAACTGCTCAACTCTACAAATCCATCTACAAAAAGCTCGATCTTCATTTGGCCATCGGTTTCGAACAACACAATGGTTGGTTGGTGCGCCGGGAAAGTGAAAAGCTAAAAGAAGCCATAGAAAACTGGATCAAAACCGATGAGCATGAGCTTCTGCAGGCCAATCTTACCAATAAATACTGGACACGAAGCATCTATTTTTCTCAACGCAAAGTAAGAATTCCGAAAGGATCAATTTCGCCCTTCGATCACTTTTTTAAAAAATATGCAACCGAAATCAGTTGGGACTGGAAACTGCTGGCTGCTGTGGCTTTTCACGAGTCCCGTTTCGATTCGTCGCAGGTTTCGTGGGCAGGAGCCTCGGGCATTATGCAATTGATGCCACGTACGGCAGCTAACTTTGGGTTAACCCGTAAAACGATGTTGAACCCTGAAAAAAACATCGAAGCCGGTGTGCAATATATAAAAAGTCTCAATCTTACATTCCGTAAAATAAACAATAAGGAAGAGCGTATAAAGTTTATACTTGCTGCCTACAATTCAGGTCCGGCGCATGTGCTCGATGCCATGGCACTTGCCGAAAAACACGGCAAGAACCCACACATTTGGTATCGCAATGTAGAATATTACCTCATAAAAAAGTCGGAACCTGAATTTTACAACGATCCGGTTGTAAAGTACGGCCGGTTCAGGGCTAAAGAAACAGTCAGCTACGTGAACAACACGCTCGAAACCTTTCATAAGTATTCGGGCCGACATTAAGAGAAAAATAATGAAAGCTGTGATGAATGCGATGCATTGCAGGTTTATTTAATGCAGCTCACCAACAAACTAAAAACAATCAAATGTCAAATAGCGAAATTATATTAATAAGTATTTCGGGCGAAGATAAACCCGGAGTAACCACTGCCATAACCGAAATTCTTGGCGCTTACGATGCCACTATTCTGGATATCGGGCAGGCCGATATTCATCACACCCTTTCTTTAGGAATACTTTTCAAAATGTCGGACAGAACAGATTCCGGAAACATATTGAAAGAAGTCCTTTTTAAATGCTCCGAACTCAACCTCACTCCCCGCTTCACTCCCGTAACTGAGGAAAGATACAACAACTGGGTCTCACGTCAGGGCAAAGGACGTTATGTGGTTACAATTCTGGGACGTGAGATTACAGCCCGGCAACTGTCGAAAGTTACGAAAGCTGTCACCAACCAGGAGCTAAACATCGACTCCATCAAGCGACTTACCGGACGGGTTCCTCTGTCGAATCCCGACACCGACGCCATCCGTTCGTGTATTGAGCTGTCGGTACGGGGCGAGCTGTTGGATAAAAAAGCTTTGGCAGCCAAGTTCATGCAGTATTCATCCGAAATGGGCATCGATATTTCGTTTCAGAAAGATGATATTTTTCGCCGAAACCGGCGATTGATTTGTTTCGATATGGATTCAACGCTTATTAAAACTGAAGTCATCGATGAACTGGCCGATCGTGCCGGCGTTGGACCACAGGTTCGCGCCATCACCGAAGCGGCCATGCGGGGCGAAATTGATTTTACCGAAAGTTTCAAACAAAGAGTTGCTTTGCTCAAAGGTTTGGATGAGAAAGCGCTCGAGGAAATTGCCAATCAGCTCCCCATAATGGATGGCGCCGAACGTTTAATGGGCATTCTTAAAAAATGCGGTTACAAAATCGCCATTCTTTCGGGAGGATTTTCGTTTTTTGGCAACCATTTGAAAAAACTTTTTGATGTAGATTATGTTTATGCTAATGAGCTGGAGATTATAGAAGGCAAACTAACAGGAAATTACCTTGGCGACATTGTGGACGGAAAACGCAAAGCCGAATTGCTTCGTCTGATCGCACAAGTAGAAAAAATTGATCTTGAACAGGTGATTGCCGTGGGCGATGGTGCCAATGATTTACCAATGTTAAACATTGCAGGTCTTGGTATTGCATTTCATGCTAAACCAAAGGTAAAAGAAAATGCACAACAATCCATTTCAACAATTGGACTTGACGGCATTCTTTATTTCCTCGGGTTTCGGGATATTCACATCGATTTCTGAAATTCCCGGCTCAATTGTATCGTGTTTTATTTTCGGACAGATTTTTATTCTTTAATCAAAATATCATAATTTCGAAAAAAATTGAAAAAAGCAATTGTCATCGGCTCTACAGGTATGGTTGGAACTCAACTTATCCAATTACTTCTCTTTTCGAACAATTACGTTGAGATTACATCTCTGGTTCGTCGCGAAAGTGGAATAACTCACCCAAAACTCAAAGAATATGTTGTGGATTTCGACCAACCGGAAACATGGCGTCAACTTGTAACCGGAGATGTTTTATTTTCGTGTATGGGCACTACAATTGCAAAAGCTAAGACCAAAGAAAATCAATACAAAACAGATTACACTTATCAGTACAAAGTGGCCGAAATAGCTGCTCAAAATGGCGTTCCGGCTTATGTACTTCTGTCATCGGCAGGTGCAAATGCCAAATCAGCTGCATTTTATATGCAAATGAAAGGAAAATTGGATGCCGCTGTTCTGAAATTAGCTTTCGAATCCATCAGCATTTTACGTCCGGCACAGTTGTACGGAGAAAGAACTGAAAAACGATTGGGAGAAAAAATTGGCCTTAGCGTTATGTTTGCGCTGAACAAGATGGGCATACTCCGTCGCATCAAACCTATACATGCCCGCGAAGTGGCTCAGGCTATGATATTGGCCGCCGAAAACAAAAAACATTCGATACTCAACCTCCAGCAAATGTTCTACCTTATTCATAAATAAATTTCCGCACCCATAAAGGAAAGAAGATAGAGATTTGTGTCAAAATCTCTACCGGTGTTCGAACTCTAACAGGTTCATCACAATGCTATTTACGCATAGGCTGATGGCAGGTATTCATATTGAATAATTAACAAAAAATTACACAGGTGTTAATTTTTAATATATTTATCTGCAACCTATGCAACAATTATATATCTTTACGCATCAAATTACATAAAAATCATCCGATGAAGAAAAAATTTCTGAGCGCGTTTTGCTTGCTTATTCTCTCCTCAGGCCTCTACAGCCAGACTCATACCATTAGCGGTTACATTACCGATGGAAAAACCAACGAAACAATGATAAATAATTCGGTGTACGAGTCTAACTCCCGTAAAGGAACAGTTTCGAACACCTATGGTTTCTACTCACTAACCCTAACCGAAGCGGAAGTAGAAATTCAGTTTTCGTATGTAGGCTACCAAACCGAACAACGGAGATTTTTTCTGTCGAAAGATACGATGATCAACATCAGGCTGAACGAAGTTACTGAACTTTCGGAGATCACAGTGACTGCCAACCGAAAAGAGACAGGTGTAAAAGGCTCACAAATGAGCACCATCGACGTTCCGATTTCTCAAATAAAAACCGTACCGGCACTTTTCGGAGAAACAGATGTACTGAAGGCGTTACAACTACTGCCCGGCGTACAGGGAGGCACAGAAGGTTCGGCTGGATTCTACGTAAGAGGCGGTGGCCCCGACGAGAATTTATTTTTACTCGATGGCGTGCCTGTTTACAATGTAAGTCACTTTGGAGGTATGTTCTCGGTTTTCAACGCAGATGCTTTAAAAAACGTAACCTTATACAAAGGTAACTTTCCGGCACGTTTCGGAGGCAGGCTATCGTCGGTGGTGGATATAAGGATGAACGATGGGAACAACAAAAAGTTACATGGAAACTTTAGCGTGGGACTTATCTCGACCAAATTTAACCTTGAAGGCCCCTTATGGAGCGATAAAACCACTTTCAATATTTCTGGTCGAAGAACCTACTATGATATTCTGGCACAACCACTTTTAAAAATGGCAACCGCTGAAGAGGATATGGGTAAAATTAAAGCCGGCTATTATTTCTACGATCTGAATGCAAAGATAAGCCATAAGTTTTCGGACAAAGACAGACTCTACTTAAGTGCATATATGGGAGATGACGTTATTTATGGAGATATACGCGAAGGTTTTCACGAAAATAATCAGGGATCGTCCGAAAACAGATTAAAACTGGGCTGGGACTGGGGAAATCTGATTACCGCCCTGCGCTGGAATCACGTCATTAACAACAAATTATTTATGAATACTACTGCCACTTACACCCGTTACCGTTTCGACATGTTAGTAGGCTCAGAGTATGAGTATATCACTAAAAACCCACCAAGCCGAACAAACGAAACAACTACATTGGGATACCGTTCGGGCATCGAAGATATTGGAACAAAAGTTGATTTCGACTATGCTATAAATCCAAATCACGACGTCAAATTTGGAGCAAGTTACACGCATCATACGTTTCGTCCCGGAGTACAGGTTTTTAAGCAGAAACTTGAGGAAAATGCCCAAACGCAATCCATGGATACTACTATTGGTAACAGCAACATTGCCGCCCACGAAACTACAATCTATGTAGAGGATAATGTTGCACTGGGCTCATTCATAAAAATGAATGCCGGGCTACATTATTCAAATTTTATTGTTCAGGACAAATTTTATCATTCACTTCAACCGCGTCTTAGCTTGCGGGCATTGATTTCGGACAAATTATCGTTCAAAGCCGGCTATGCTGCAATGAATCAGAACATTCATCTATTATCGAATTCTACAATAAGCTTGCCTTTCGATCTTTGGGTTCCCGTAACGAAACGCATCGAACCTATGAAATCGCACCAATATTCAGCTGGGTTTTTCTACAATCTATTGAATTTTGTTGATCTTTCGATAGAAAGCTATTATAAATCGATGGAAAATTTGCTCGAATACAAGGATGGCGCTACTTTTATGGGTTCCAACGCCGGTTGGGAAGATAAAGTGAGTGTTGGCCGTGGCTGGTCGTATGGAGTAGAATTTTTAGCTCAAAAAACGATAGGCAAAACTACAGGCTGGTTAGGATATACCTGGGCAAAATCCGAACGACTGTTCGACCGACCCGGAGAAGAGCTCAACAACGGTGAAGTTTTTCCTGCTAAATATGACCGCCGCCACGATGTAAGCCTTGTTGTTTCGCATAAATTCAATAAAAAAATTGATGTTGCCGGCACTTGGGTATACGGCACCGGAAACAGTGGATCTTTAGCGCTTCAAAATTATTCGGCTGCCGATATCGACAACTATCGGGGGTCATACAATTACTACAATTCAATCCCACATATCAGCAAAAGAAACAATTACCGACTTCCCGATTATATGCGTTTGGATGTAGGTGTGAATTTCCATAAACAAAAGAAACATGGAATACGAACATGGAACATTAGCATTTACAACGCTACGAATCAGAAAAATCCATTTTTAGTATATGCAGCTTCTGAGTACGACTATGTAGAAGCAACAGGTCAGGAGAATGAAAGAAAGGTATTTAAAAAACTAACTATTTTCACTATCATCCCCTCCATTAGCTATGCTTACAAATTTTAAAACATTCACCTACAAATGAAAAATACATATATTCAACTCGCCATAACTTTACTGCTAACCGTTTTTATTGTTTCGTGCGAAACCGAAATAAAATTCAACGGAAAAGAAACAGCTCCTTCGATGGTCATCAACAGTATATTGAACCCGGATTCGACAGTAAAAGTACATATTACAAAAAGCAAATTCTTTCTTGAGAAAGATGGACCATTTGATCCCATTACAAACGCTACAGTACAACTTTATGCCAATGATAAACTGATCGAAGCTTTAAATTCTATCGGAAACGGATATTATGCAGGCACCTACAAACCGCTACAGGGAGATATTATAAAAATAATTGCTCAAAATAATGAATTCGATAATGTACATAGCTCAACCGAAATACCCGTCGTGGCAAGCATTACATCAGTCGACACAAGCGCTACAATCACAAAAACAACGCCACTGGTTTATTACAGATCGTACGATGATGTTGGATATACGACTACAGATACAGTAGGTACAGTCACCGAAAAGAAAATAAAGTTCACAGTAAACATTGCCGATCGTGCTAATTATAAAAATTTCTATCGATTAAAAGTCAAACACAGAAGCTACTACGACAATGGTACTTACTCAGAGCACAATACTTATTTTAACTCCGAAGACCTTGTTTTTGGTTCAACCAGCGAAACCGAATTGTTCGAGGAAGAAAACACCAACTACTATCACGAATTCAACGACAATCTGTTCGATGGGAAAACCTATGGTTTAACATTCTCTATTTCCACATTTCAATATAATTATCTTCCGGGTAAAGAACCAAAAGACGACCCCTGGAGTCCAACTACCATAAAACAAGAGCTATTCATTAATATCGAAAGCATCTCTCCGTCCTACTATTACTATTTGAATAGTCGGGCAAAAAACAATGAATACATTGAGATTTTCACCGAGCCGGTTCAAATCTATAACAATATAGTGAATGGCATCGGCATTCTGGGAGCTTATAATACATCTATTACTATAGTTAGGGTGCCTTTATCGTATACGCTTTACAGTTATGGAGGCTATTAGTGATTAAGAAGTACCAATTAAATGCTGTCTTCCTTTAAGCAATGAAAGGAAGAATATTGTAAGCTATTTAGCATCTTTTGCGTTGTCACTTTCAATTTGAAATCAGATTTTAAATTTCACTTATAACAAAGCTGTTTTTGCAGGAAAAATTGAGTTTTTTCCTGCAAAAATCAGCTTTTTTCATGTCTGAAAACAAAAACAAACAATACTTACAAACAATTATGTATCTGCCATTTAAAAAATATTTATTCTATCAATTAATATTTATATCAAAATATAATTGCAATTTAAAACCATTCTCGTATATTTACAGCGTTTTAATACAACATTTCAATTTTTCGCTATCAAATAACCAAGAATTTAATCATCAAAAAAAATCACATTACACATGAAAATTGGAGTACCAAAAGAAATCAAAAACAACGAAAGTCGTATAGCGCTAACTCCCGGTGGAGTACAGACCCTGGTAAAAAACGGACACAGCGTTTATGTAGAAACCAATGCCGGACTGAACAGCGGTTTGAGTGACGAACAATACCTGCATGCCGGAGCACATATTCTCTCCACAGCGAAAGAAGTGTTCGATACTGCCGACATGATTATGAAAGTTAAAGAACCAATACCTCAGGAATATGGTTTAATACGTCCAAATCAACTTATTTTCACTTATTTTCATTTTGCATCCAACGAAGAATTGCTCAATGCAATGATAAAAAGCAAAGCCGTTTGTCTGGCTTATGAAACCGTGGAAGTAAACAACAGCTTACCATTACTGATTCCCATGTCGGAAGTCGCTGGACGCATGTCGATACAGGAAGGTGCAAAGTACCTCGAGAAACCTAAAGGTGGTAAAGGTATATTGTTAGGCGGTGTACCAGGCGTAAAAGCTGCCAATGTGCTTGTTTTGGGAGGTGGAGTTGTAGGCACACACGCCGCTCTAATGGCTGCCGGACTGGGCGCACACGTAACAATTATGGATATTTCGTTACCACGTTTGCGCTATCTGAGCGAAATTATGCCTGCCAATGTCGACACCGTTATGTCATCTCAATATAATATTGAACAAATTCTGCCTCTTACCGATTTAGTAATTGGTGCAGTACTTATACCCGGAGCGAAAGCGCCACATTTGATTACACGCGAAATGCTTAAATTAATGCAACCGGGTTCTGTTTTAGTGGATGTGGCTATCGATCAGGGCGGTTGTTTCGAAACATCGAAACCTACCACCCATGCCGAGCCTGTTTATCAGGTTGAAGGTATTCAGCATTACTGTGTAGCCAATATTCCCGGAGCAGTTCCATTTACTTCCACACTGGCACTTACCAACGCCACACTGCCTTATGCAGTTAAGTTGGCTAATTTGGGTTGGGAAAAAGCATGCGAAGAAAATGAAGACCTGCAAAAAGGACTTAATATAGTGAATGGCAAAGTAGTGTGTCAGGCAGTAGCCGAAACATTTGGATTGTAGTTCAAAATCTTTTTTTATGGCAAAGGCAGTTTAATATCTTCAGGATACTAAACTGCCTTTCATATATTTATTAAAATGTCGTTTTAATGGGAATCCAGCTCACATAAATTTCAATTATCCGACACTAAAATTTACTTCTTGAAATTCCATTCATGCTGTGTGTATTTTTGGTTCTCAATAGCTAAAATTTCTGCAACTTCCGTCTGAGTAAGTGACGAAACAGAAGTTCCGTAATACGTTGAAAATCGTCTAATACACATTTCAAAAAAATCGTGATTATCCGGAGCCGCTCCTGTTTGTTCTTCCAGAAAGGTTCGAATGTTTTTTACAACACTCGGAACCGAAGCTGTTCCCTTCAGGTCATTGTCTTTTTCTTTTACAGTCAGTGACTTTTGAAGTTGCTCAAGGTTAGCATCGTATAGCAAAGTTCCGTGATGCAGCTGACGGTTTTTACTTATGTGCGAAGCAGTTCCACTCACTTTATAACCACCAGGAAGCCACAAATCCTTGCGTTTACCTATTTCTACCGGTATGTCCATCGACTTTAAAACATCAACAACAGGCAATAAAAAATCGGAGCTTAGAACCGGTTTTCCATCTCTTATGGTAGAAATAAAGCTATAATTCAGATTACCAGTATCATGATAAACCGCCCCCCCACCAGACACCCTTCGCAAAACAGAAATTCTATTGTCGTTACAAAACGTAACATCCACCTCATTCACCAGCACCTGATTAGAGCCTAAAATAACGCTTGAATCGTTGACATACAAAAATAACACGTCCTCTGCCTGACGCGAAAAAATGTATTCTTCTGCCGCCAGATTAAACGATGGTCTATGTAAATGAGAGTAAATTACAAGCATATGTCTTCAAATTTTCATGTGTATATATTTACGATATCTTTTCTTTTTGTTATCAAAAAGAGGAAGACGCAAGTGATTCCGGGCTCATTATCTAACACTGAAGAATCACACCTAAGCAACATCTAAACATTACACACAAAGAAATGTTTTTACAATACATTGAAAGTTCAATCGATAAAGTCATATAAATATCGCGAACTAAAAATTGTGGTATTAACAAAAAAATGTTTCAAACAAAGTAAATTATTTTTTACATTTCAAATAAATGACAAAATATTTGAAAATCAACATTTTGGTCGACCAATAGTTTGAATATAAGAAATCAGATTTGCTAAACCGAGCATTTATTTGTAAAAAAACAACGATTATTTTACACAATCATTTCATACTTAAGCTGAAAACATAGTTGGAAAATAAATTTTTCGATTTATCTTTGCAAAAATATTACTCATAATACCGACAAAAATAACAGTTATCTTTATCGAAACATAAAAAAAAGATACAATGCCAGAAATAGAATTAAAAACAAAAAATCAAACCTTAGAAAGACCAACTGACATCGTTATTTCTAAAATTAAGGAAATGATTAACGCCGGAGTACTAAAGCCCGGCGATAAGCTACCTGCCGAACGAAAAATGGCCCAGGACTTTGAAGTAGGAAGAACTCAAATAAGAGAAGCGTTGCATAAACTTGAATTTTACGGCATTGTTAAAACACTCCCACAAAGTGGTTCTGTAATAAACGGACTGGATATAAATACCTTAGACGGATTAATCTCGGATGTTTTAAACTTACAGAATTACGACTTTTACTCGCTGGTCGAAACGAGATTTGTTTTAGAAGTGAATGCAATAAGACTTTGCGCTCAACGCTGGAACAGCAAAGACATGGAAGTGCTCGAAAAAGCGCACGACAATTACGTAAAATCATTTGACTCCGCTGATAGAGTCAGTAACGACTTTGCTTTCCACAGAGCAATAGCCGAAGGATGCCACAATCCGGTTTTCAAAGCGATGTTACTGATTGTAATCCCCGACATTATGACAATTTACCAGCGCGACAGAATATGTGCACCCAACACAGCCGTAGTTGAAGAACATACCAACATGCTTAAAGCCATTAAAATGCGCGATGGAGAACTAGCCTCCCGGCTCATGGCCGAACACCTGCAAGGTGTAGTTGATTTTGCAAAATCAAGGTTAACGCAACATGAGAATGAATTAAATTGATCTTTCTACTTAATTTGAAAAAACCGTCCAGAATTGGACGGTTTTTTTGTTTTATATAAGCTCTAAAACATGTTTAATAACATAAATTGAAAAAAAAATGATTATTCCTATTGCACATATAAAGTTATATTGTAATTTTGGTTGACCAAATTATTGGTTGACCAATTTAAGCAAAAATCTATTAAAGCCTGGAAATAACATTAACAGATTTATTCGATTTCAATCAATATCTCTGCTGATCACATTCAATATTATCTAATTTATAGTTATAAATACATGAAAAAAACAACAAAACAAAATTACGTAAGAATTGCACTTATGTTTTTTGTGCTTGTACTGACGAGCACAAGTATGGCATTTTCGCAAACCAAAGTAAGTGGAACTGTCACCGACAGTAACAAAGAACCGCTTATAGGTGTCAACATCATGGTAAGTGGATCAAAATCAGGGACAATAACAGATTTCGATGGAAAATACACCATTCAGGTTCCAAACAACAAGTCCACACTCGTATATTCGTATATCGGCTATAAAACGATCACAAGAGAAGTAGGTAATAACACAGTAATTAATGTTACCCTGACTGAAGATGCATTGCAAATGGAAGATGTAGTGGTAGTAGCCTATGGTACTCAGAAAAAATCTCACCTGACCGGGGCGGTATCATCTTTGAAAAATGACAAGATGGATGAATTACCGGTATCACGAGTAGATCAGGCACTTCAGGGCAAGCTAGCCGGCGTTCAAATCAACAACAATAATCCGGAAGCTGGTGAAAAGCCACAAATCAGAGTACGTGGAATGGGCTCAATCAGTGCAAGCGCCGATCCACTAGTCGTTGTTGATGGCTTTCCGGTACCAGATGGATTATCAATGGTCAGTATGGGCGATGTAGAATCTATTGAAGTGCTTAAGGATGCAGCATCAGCAGCCCTCTACGGATCACGTGCAGCCGGTGGTGTTATCCTTATCACAACAAAAAGCGGAAATATCAAAAAACCAAAATATAGTTTTAAAATGTATAAGGGCATTAAGACAGCTTTAAAACTACCTGAAATGCTTTCAACAGAAGATTACACTGCGCTGCTACAAAATGAAGCTGCTCAACGCAGACTTGATCCCGCTATCAATGGGATAGCCTCTGAGACAATGGCATTTAACAGAATAACTGACAATGAACGTTCAGCCTATCTGGTTTTGAAAAACCTGCTTGACTCACCTACCGATTGGCTGAATGAAGGCCTGCGCCCCTTTGGTGCAATGGAAAACTATCAGCTAAGCGCTTCGGGAGGAGATAAAAACATGAAATACTTCGTTTCAGGAAATTACACCGGTGAAGAAGGAATCATGAAAAACAGCACCTACGACAAGTACACCTTTCGAGCTAAAATGGACATAAAGTTATCAAAATCGATAGCGATTGGTGTTAATTTAAGTCCTACATTCTCACATCAGGAACGACCTGCTGTTGACCTGACAGACTATATGCGTTTCCCCTCATGGCTTCCTATTCGACATAACGCAGCAACAGCTGCTTTGAGCGGAAAAACAGCTGGTGACTATGCACAACCTTCAGATTTTAATGGAATTAATATAAGTGGAACAGGATATGACGGTGAAGTATGGCATTTAACTGGTGCATCTCCCTTCAACTCGAGCAATCAAAACCCTGTATCCATTCGTGAAAGAACAAGCATTTTCAATGACGAATACAAGCTCCAGGGAAACACATATATTACGATAGACATTTTGAAAGGTTTGCAATTTAAAACTTCTAATGGTGTATATTATTCCAGCAAGGAGTACAATAAAAAAGAGCAAACATCTGCCAATAAAGCAGGAAATCCAAATTCGCTTACCCGCCAGTTGACATTGCGTAGTGAATTGCTATCTGAAAACACTTTAACATACGACAAAAAGTGGGGAGCACATGAATTTGGTGGATTAGCCGGTGTAACTTTTCAAAAAAGCACTAATAAATACAACGTAATAGTTGGTACCAATTTCCCAGATGAAGAGATGTTATCCTTTAATCTTGCATCGCAGATTATTCTGGATAGTCCCAACCTCCCAGGTACAAGTTCCTTTTACTACTCCGAAACTCTTATGTCACTTTTAGGTCGAATTACATACGCCTATCAGGGAAAATACATGAGCTCATTAAGCATTCGTTCCGATGGTAGTTCAAAATTTGCAGCAGGAAACAAATGGGGAACCTTCCCGGCTGCCTCTATAGGCTGGAGAGCTTCAGAGGAAAAATTCCTCAAACAACTCGACTGGGTATCAAATCTTAAAATCCGTGCAAGTTATGGGTTAACCGGGAATAATAATATTCCTCAATACTCCTATATGAATTCAATCAATACAAGTAATTATGTGTTAGGATCGAGCAATGGCACATTGGTTTCGGGTATGGCATCGAACAGTTCGGCATTAGGCAACCCCGATATTACCTGGGAACAAACAGCCGAAGCCAATTTCGGTATTGATCTCGGATTCTTCAATAGCCGTTTGAATGTATCAGTAGAACATTATAATTCAAATACCATTCAATTGTTGCTTCAGCAGCCATCCATGTTCATAACCGGTCACCAAACCTATTGGAATAATATTGGAAAAGTGAATAACAAAGGGTGGGAAGTTGAATTATCCACAACTAACATTACGAACCGAAATTTCACTTGGAAAACGACAGCCAATTTGTCGACCAACAAAAACACTTTGCTGAATTACGGTGATAAAGAAAAAGAAGACAACTTTGGAGAAAGAAATGAAGTTTATCGTGCTATTGTTGGACAGCCTGCCATTCAGTTTTATGGTTATAAATCCGATGGCGTTTGGACTTCGTTCGAAGAAGTGGCGGCTGCAAAGAAATTAACTGATGGAAATGGTACTCTATTTACCTACTCAAAGTTTGCTCCGATCGTTGGAGGACTAAAAGTACAAAACACAAATAATGACAATAAAATCGATGCAGAAGATCGCGTCGTTTTGGGTGATCCGTTTCCTGATTTCACCTGGGGAATAACAAATATATTCACATACAAAAACTTTGATTTAAGTTTCCTTTTACAAGGAGTACAAGGCGTTGATGTGATCAATGGAAATATAAATTACAACGAACAATTACGTCTTAACAAAGCTTACACAAATAACCGTTACATAAGTCCTATGTTTCCGGGCGATGGAAAAACGGTATATTCTACTACAACATCTGGTAGCGATTTAATGCTTACCGACTATTGTATTGAGGATGGATCTTATGCTTCGTTACGCGATCTTACTTTCGGTTATAAAATTCCGGATAATTTAATGAAGAAAATAAAAATAGGAGAATTAAGAGTTTATTTTTCGGCTCAGAACCTTCTTTATATAATGGCCTCGGATTACAGAGGTATCAATCCTGAAGCCCGAAAAACATCAAGCCAATACACAAGTCCATTGGTAGATGGTTACCAACGCGGTGCATTTCCTCTGAACAGGACTTACACTTTCGGTATTGATCTTACATTTTAATTAGTCTCTCTTTTATTATTTAAAATTACAATGAAAATGAAAAATATAAAATTAATAATCATAGTTTTGCTGTCAGCATTTGCTCTCACATCTTGCGAGGACTTCCTGACCGATAAGCCGGAATCTGTACTAACTCAGGTTGGCTTTTATACTACTCCTACACGTATCAATCAGGGTATCCTTGGTTGCTACGCAGGGATGGCTACTATTCAAACCGAAGAATGGCTATATACCGAACTTCGCAGCGACAATACTTGTCAGGATCAGACAGGTTCAAGTGCCACTATACGTATTGATCAAACTGATGTGTCTTCGTTCCGCACATCACCAAGTTTGCCATCATTACAAACCTACTGGTATAAAATTTTCCAGAACATTTCAAACATCAATGCAGTAATCCCTTCATTGGCCGACAATAAATACGTAACGATTGAATCGCAGCGAGCACAATACGAAGCCGAATTACTATTTATGCGTGCATACCATTATTATACATTGGTCAATTTATTTGGGGATATGTTCAAAATCACCAATGTAATAGGACCTAAGGAAGCTAAGAACACTCCACGGTCTCCGGTATCAGAAATATACAACGAAATAATAATTCCGGATTTGAAAAAAGCAGCTGCTCAGGCTCCTGCATCTTATGGTGCGGCTGACAAAGGACGAATCACCAAATGGGCAGCCAAAGGTATGTTGGCTAAGGTGTACATGATGTTGGGTGGTACAGAAAATTTAGCATTAGCCAAGACACTACTCGAAGAAGTAATGGCAGCTCCACAACATAACCTGTTAACCGGTGCTAATGCCTACGCCAATGTATTCAGCACCACCAATGAAATGAACAATGAAATTATTTTTGCTATCAGATATAAAGGAGGAAGTCTGGGGTTGGGCTCCAATTTCTGGCCTACATTTGCACCAATTGGTTCTGCCAATCAGTTCCTTAAAGTAGGAACACCGCTTGGATTTAATGCTCCCACACAGGAAATTATGAATTTATTCAATGCGGATCCATCCGACACGCGTGCAAAAACATGTTTTAGTGTGTGGAAAAGATCCGAAACAGCATCGTATCCTTACATTACAAAATATGCCGATCCATCAATGAGTCAGGCGTTACAAGCTGAAAATGACTGGATTGTCTTACGCTACGCTGACATTGTATTGCTTTACGCCGAAGTATTGGCTCAAAACGGGAGTTTCAGTAACGCTCACACTTATGTAAATCAGATACGTACCCGTGCAGGATTAACTAATATCGGACCGTTTGGTTCCAAAGAAGAAGCCTTAGATGCAGTCTATGCTGAGCGCCGTTTGGAGTTAGCTTTCGAAAATCAGCGCTGGTTTGATCTCCTGCGTATGGCAAAGTCATATAACAATCCGAACAAACCGGTTGAAATATTAATTCAACATACATTTGTAACCGATTGGGAATTGATGTATTCAAAATATAATCCTATTCAACCTCCGGAACAAAGATTCTTTATAAAGGAACGCTTGTTACTCCCTATTCCACAAACAGAAATAGACACTAATAACGAGGTTGTCATTTCACAAAACGAAACTTATTAATCATATTAAATAGTATAATCATGAAAATTCTAAATAAAAGGGCACTATTCAGTGTTTTGATTGTATGTATAGTTATCTTATTTACAGCTTGTTCATCCGATGATGAAAATGTAATTACGCCAAAGACACTTGAACAATATAAATTGGAATTGAGTACGTTTATTTCCTCAGAAAAAAACATTGTCGAAAATTGTGTTGTTGGTTATAACAAAGGTGACTTCAAAAGCACAACAAATTACGATGCTTATAAATCCGCATATTTAACTGCTTTGTTGGCTGCCGAAGCTACACTTACAAAACCAGAGTTAACAATTGCGAATATAATCGAATCCAATAAAAGTCTGGCTGTCCCCGGAAAAGCTTTCACAAGCAGCCTTTGGATCTCTGACAGACGTCCACTGAACGATGCTATTGTTGATGCAGAAACGCTAAACACAGCTACTCTTGTCGGAACAGCTAAAGGTGAAGTTGCTCAAGACGCTAAAACTGCGTTTTCAACTGCAATTACTGAAGCTAAAACCATCCGTGGAGCAAGCACAACAATTGAGCGTCAGGTTAGTGCGGCTGTAACTGCTTTATCAGAAGCAAAACTTGCTTTTACGAACGCAATTATAAAATAAACATCGTTCAAAACTGTAAATCTACTTTAAGCTGTTGGGATTTAGCTCCCAACAGCTTAATCAATACTAAAACCCATGAAAAACACATTTTATTTTATTATAATTCTATTTTTTACAACAGTAATGGCTGCAAATGCCAAAAGCGTAAAGGTAGAAAACATCAATCAGTTTAATAATCAATTAAAAAACTTATCAGCCGGTGACTCTATCATTTTATCAAATGGTACCTGGAAAGACGCATCACTTGTATTTAAAGGGAAAGGTGAGAAAGATAAATATATTTACCTGACTGCCGAAACTCCTGGAAAAGTTAGTCTCGAAGGAGCTTCAAGTCTACGCATTTCAGGACAGTGGTTGCACGTTTCCGGGCTTGTATTTAAAAACGGAAGAACACCTCGTAGTACCGTCATTGAATTCAGAACAGGATCAACGGAATATGCCTTTAATTCGGTAATATCTGAATGTGTTATAGACAAATATAATCAACCAATAAAAGATTCAGCCGACCATTGGGTAGGGCTCTATGGAAAGAAAAACACAGTGGAATTCTGTTATTTTGGAGGAAAAAGTAACGAAGGAACTACTCTGGTAGTTTGGCCCAACGATTCGAACAGCATAAATAACGGACATAAAATTTATCGTAACTATTTCGGGCCACGGCCTCGCTTAGGTTCAAACGGAGGAGAAACAATTCGAATCGGAACAAGTCACGTATGCATGAATAGCTCGGGTACAATTGTAGATGGTAATTATTTTGAGCGCTGCAATGGTGAAACTGAAATTATTTCGAACAAATCATGTGACAATATTTTTGTAAACAATACTTTTTTTGAATCGGAAGGAAGTTTGGTTTTACGTCATGGCGACAGGGGAATTGTAGCCGGTAACTGGTTTATCGGAAATGAGAAAATAAACACCGGAGGAGTTCGGGTTATCAACGAAGGTCATCTGATTTATAACAATTTCTTCTACAAACTTCGTGGCGATGATTTCCGTTCGGCTTTAGCGGTGATGAATGCTATTCCTGATTCGCCTTTGAATGGTTATATGCCTGTTAAAAATGTAATAATCGCCAATAACACCTACTATGACTGTTCTACCCCATGGGCTTTTGGAGTTGGTTTAGGCGAACGCAACAGGATAATAAAACCTGAAGGGACGCTCCTGCTTAATAATCTTGTATACTCTCCAAACGAAGCCGAATTAATAAAATTCTACGATCAAACCGACGGCGTAAGTTTCGACAACAACCTATTGATAGGTAACAAAGGCGTTTCTACACAAAAAGGAACCATCCAGGGCGATGTCCTTAAATCGAAAGTAGGGGATTTTGAAATAGTTTATTCCAATATTAAAGCAAAAAAGCTCCCATTTGTAAAATACGATATTTTAGGACAAAAACGTGATGATGCAGTAATAGGAGCTTTTCAAACCAAAGGAGAGAAAGCCGAAGTTGAGTTAGCAACATCCAAAAATTGCGGTCCTGTCTGGTACAAACCTGTTTCAGAGCAAATAAAGTCAAAACCACAGGGTAAAAACATCCATATTGAAGCTGGCATTGACAATTTATCGAAGGCTATAAAAAAAGCTGGAAATGGTGATGTGCTTATTTTGGGCGAAGGGGAACATATTATCACCAATAAGATTTCAGTGACAAAAGACATTACAATAAAAAGCGATAATAAAAAGACAAAACCTGTTTTAAAGCTTCAGTCGTCCAGAGACAACAACAGCCTGTTTGAAATTGGCGAAAATGCAAAATTTCGTATCGAAGGGATCAGCATTAACGGCGATAGCAAAGCAAAATTTCCGGCAAAATATGTTTTCGTTTCGGCAAAAGAAGGCGCTTTTAATTATTCGTTGTTGATCGACAATTGTGAGATTTACGATGTGAATGTAGCGTCGGGAGCAATTTTCAAAGCCTATAAAGGATCGTTAGCTGACTCTATTGTTGTTAGTAATTCTGTTTTGAGAGATTCCTATCGCGGTTTTTCATTGTCCGATGAAAAAGACAACACTGGAAAATACAATGCTGAAAATGTAGTTTTTAGCAACTCTGTTTTCACTCAATTCACACAATTTGTACTGGATTACTACCGTGGAGGAAACGATGAATCAACTTTAGGAGGTTCGTTGAAAGTAGATCATTGCGTTTTCGATGCTATTGGCGCCGACGAAAAACAATCAATACTTAAATTGACAGGTATTGTAAATGTTGGAATTACTAATACAATCTTCAATAACTCAGTGGCAAAAACAAGCGTAAAACTTTCAGGAACAAAAAATACTATCTCAAATTGCAATTTCAATGCAAGCACAACGCCAAAAACTGAAAAAGGAGCAAAATCAACTCAGATCATGTTTGAGAACCCTAGATTTGAGAAAAAGAGTTTTAACCTTTCGGGCAAGTCAAAGTTAGTTGGCAAAGCCACAGATGGAGCTAATATTGGAATAAAATAAGATTATTTTCTGAGAAGAAAAACAGCATTAACAATATTACCGATCAGAAATTTCAATTCAGGTTCTAAATTTAATTCAATTTGAAATGTATGTGAAATACTTCACACACATTTCAAATTGGGAACCTTAGCACCATAAGCAAAAAAAACGTCACATAAATCAAGCTAAGGAAACATGGCAAAAAAAAACGCACATAGATATACAATTCTGATTACTTTGATTTTTCAGTACAATATGATCTCAGCATTTCAAAGAAGCAGGACTAACTTTCCCGAAGGAGTCCTGTCTGTTATTGTACAAGCAGAACAAGAACGCGTACTGAATTTAGCCGATCAGTTTCTAAAAGAAAACCCAGTTACTGTTACAGAATCGCACTGTGTACGCAGTGCCGGTGGTAAGCACGATTATTATTCCGAAGCAACTTACTGGTGGCCAAACCCTGAAAATCCGACAGAACCTTATATCCGAAAAGATGGATTGAATAATCCCGATAACTTCGATAATCATCTCAAAGCGATTGGACGGTTTTCGTGGATTGTCGGAACAGAAACTTCGGCCTATTTACTGACAGGTAAAAAGCAATATGCACAACATGCAGTAAAACATCTGAAAGCCTGGCTCGTGGACACAACCACTTTAATGAACCCACATTTACTTTATGCACAGGCAATTAATGGAGTCAACACCGGACGAGGCATTGGCATAATCGACGCCATTTCGTTAATAGAAGTAGTGAAGTCAGTCGAAGTTTTACAGCAATCGCCTTATTTAAGTTCATCGGATGCAACAACCATTAAGCAGTGGTTCGTTACATTTTTAAACTGGCTAAACACCCATCCTTACGGCATCGACGAAATGAACGCCAAAAACAACCACGGAACATGGTGGCATGCTCAAGTGGCAGCTTATGCCGCTTTTGTGGGTGATAAAAATAGCTTAGATAAATGTCGGAATTTTTACAACAACCAATTGCTTGCAAAACAAATGGCATTTGATGGCAGTTTTCCGTTGGAAACCGCACGTACAAAACCATTTGCTTACTCACTTTTCAATTTGGACGGTGCTGCAACCCTGGCTCACATTTTAAATTGCTGGACTTATGAATTGAGCGACGGAAGAGGAATGGGCAAAGCATTGGATTTTATAAGACCATTCGTTTTAGATAAATCAAAATGGGCTTTCCCTGAAGATGTTTTGTACTGGAACGAACAACCGGGACGACGACCATTTATGTTTTTGGCAGCGATACATACTCCAAAAACTGATTGGGTGGAAATATGGAAAAATACATCAGCTGAGTTCCCGAGTGAGGAAAGCAAACGTAATATGCCACTAAAAAATCCCCTGCTTTGGATGGGCTTGAAAAGTCCGGTGAAACAAAAAACCGAACAAGCAAAACAGGAAAAGTGGCTGCAAAATGCAATTGATCGTTCCGAAGAACAATTACTATTAGCTGCCGAAACATATAAAGATAAAAAATTAAATCCCAGAACTTTCGAAAACGGACAAGTAGAATTTGTAGGGATTAAAGATTGGACAAGTGGATTTTTCCCTGGATCCCTTTGGTACATATACGAACTAACTAATAACAGCAAAGTGATTGAACAAGCCGAATATTACAGTAATTTAGTTGAATTGGCAAAATATCGCAAAGATACTCACGATGTTGGCTTTATTCTTAATTCGAGTTTTGGAAATGGATACCGAATCACCGGAAACGAACAGTATAAAGAGGTGTTAACTACAGGTGCCGAATCATTAATGACAAGATTCAATCCCAATATTGGACTTATAAAATCGTGGGATACGCGCAATAGGTGGAATTACGCAGTTATTATCGATAATATGATGAATCTTGAATTGCTTTTCGAGGTTGAAAAATTGACTAATAATGGAAAAATGAAAAATGCATGTATTTCACATGCCGACAAAACGCTCGAAAATCATTTCAGAGCAGACCATAGCTGCTTTCATGTTGTAAATTATGACAGCATAAGTGGGAAAGTTGTTGAAAAAGTAACACATCAGGGTTTCGATGACAATTCTTCATGGGCGCGTGGTCAGGCCTGGGCACTTTATGGATATACATTGATGTATCGCGAAACGCAAGACATTAAGTATCTGAAACATGCCATAAAAGTAGCTGATTTCATATTGAATCATCAAAATTTACCAAAAGACAAAGTTCCATACTGGGATTTTAACGCACCGAATATTCCTGACGAACCCCGCGATGCTTCGGCGGCGGCTGTTGTAGCCTCGGCCTTAATTGAATTGAATTCGTATCAGCAAAATCAATCACACTATTTTAAGGCTGCCGAACAAATTTTGAAAAGTCTTTCGTCAGATGAATATTTAGCAAAAAAAGGAGAAAATGGACTGTTTATTCTCAAACACTCCACCGGAAACTGGCCTAAAAAATCTGAAATTGACACTCCCATTTCGTATGCCGATTATTATTATCTGGAAGCACTTTTGAGATACAAAAAAGTAAAAATGAAGAATAAAGAATGAAAAAAATAAATATTAGGATATTACTGTTTGCTATAATCTGGGGATTTTCTGAGAACACAGCGGCTCAGACAATTCTGAATGCAGATGGTCCCGGAAACACCTACGAATTAATCAACAGCGTTTTAGCTCCAAACGGAGGCGATGTAGTTGAAAGTGCCGAATGCGTACATCCTGAATTCGGACGGCATATAACGGAGGTTTGGGATGCCACATTGAACCAATATGTGTTTGCATTTCATATTCACGTAACGCCTGATAACGACCGCTGCATCAACTTCGACCGACAACGCGTGGAAATAAAAACCTACGACACTTCACCAGCAAACTTAAAAGGGGTTGCGGGTGAAACAGTAACATATAAATGGAAATTCTATGTACCTGTAGGCTATCAACCGTCGTCGAGCTTTACGCATTTACATCAAATAAAAGCTGTTGGTGGCGATGATTCTGATCCGCTTTTTGTGCTGACAGCCCGAAAAGGAACTCCCAACAAGATGGAACTGAATTACTATGTCGACTCAGATTTAAGTTCCGAGAAACTTACGTCAGTTAATCTTTCACTTTTCGAAGGAAACTGGGTAGAAGTTACTGAACGGGTAAAAATCAGTAACACAGGCGGAACGTACTCAATCATTATTAAGAATATAAGTACCGGAGCTACAGTGTTATCCTACAGCAATAATAATCTACTGACCATCAGAGCCGATAATAACTTTATTCGTCCTAAATGGGGTATCTACCGAAGTTTACTCAACTCACAGGCGTTGCGCGACGAAATTGTGTTATTTAATGGTTTCTCTATCCACGAGGAACAAAACACTGCCACTTTTAATCCTGCTGATCAGGGAGATAATTATCTTTCGGTTCAACAAAATAATGTTTCAAAACAAGTTGATATCGAATACAATAATTCAGGACTTGAAAACACGAAAATACAAATTATCAACACTAAAGGCCAGGTTTTAAATTCAATTATTCCTGAACAACAAAAAGGAATACAAAAACTATCTCTTGATCTTTCGCATTTAAATAATAACATCTATTTTGCCCGATTAATAAGTCACAACAACACAAACACAGTAAAATTCATTCTTACAAATTAATTGCATATACAATTTATTTTCAATCAATTAAAAACAACTTACAATGAACCTAAAGAAACTTCTGCTTTCTGTAATAGTTATAGCCCTTACGCCTCCTGGCTTTACCGAAAATAAAATAAGGTTGAATGAAAACTGGAAATTTTTGAAAAGTGATCTGGGTGGAATCTGGGAAGCTGTTCGTCCCACAAAAGCCGGAAACCCCGAAAGCGTACCTTTGTGGGAAAACGTTACACTTCCACATTGCTATAATGCTTATGATGCTGTTGATCCCGATGTGAATTACTACCAGGGTCCGGCTTGGTATACGACACAAATTGAAGTGAATAATCCGTATAAGAATGGAAGAACATTGTTACAATTCGAAGGCTCTGGGCAAAAAACCGATGTATATGTTTACACCACCAAAGCTGGTTCGCACATTGGTGGTTACGACGAATGGACAGTAGACATTACCGATGCAGTAAATTCCTTTTTGAAAGATAAAAAGACAGCAACTGAATTTAACGGGAAAATTCCGCTTTCGATTCGTTGCGATAATTCGCGCGATTTGGAAATAATGCCTTCCGATTTATCCGATTTTAATTTGTACGGTGGTATCTATCGATATCTGAATTTAGTTTACGTACCGGCTATATCCATTGAAAAACTGCACATTAACCCAACCGCAGATGCAAAAGGTATAGTTGGAAACTACGAAGTCAGTTTAAAACTATCCAATAAATCTGCTGCATCAAAAGCAAAGCTTACACTCGAAATAATTGATAATTCAGGTAAAACAATCAATGTATCAAATCAGGAAATAACCATTTCCGATGGAGAAAAATCCGTTTTTACGGCAAAAATTAAAAAGCCAAAACTATGGTCGACTGTGCAGCCAAATTTATACACCTGCAAAGCAACGATTACAACGGAGTCGGGTACACAAACAGTTTCCGAAAAGTTTGGTTTCCGGCACTTTGAGTTTGTCGAAAAAGGTCCTTTCATGCTCAATGGCAGTCGCTTATTATTACGCGGCACACACCGGCACGAGGACCATGCCGGAATTGGAGCCGCCATGACAGAAGATCTTATGCGTCGTGAAATGTTGTTAATGAAAGAAATGGGTGTCAACTTTATACGTTTGGGACATTATCAGCAATCTGGAATTATACTTGATTTGTGCGATAGTTTGGGCATTTTGGTATGGGAAGAAATACCCTGGTGTCGTGGAGGTTTGGGTGGTGAAGCGTACAAAAAACAAGGTCGCCAAATGCTGACCAATATGATTGACCAACATAAAAACCATCCTTCGGTGATTCTTTGGGGACTTGGTAACGAAAACGATTGGCCCGGTGATTTTGCGGAGTTCGACAAGCAAAAAATTCGCGATTACATGACAGAATTACATCAACTTGCGCACCAATTAGACCCCACACGTCTGACTTCCATTCGCCGTTGCGATTTTTGCAAAGACATCCCTGATGTATATTCACCATCAATCTGGGCTGGCTGGTACAGAGGAATTTACACCGAATACAAAGAAATGACCCAAAAAGAAATAGCAGGTGTGAAACGCTTTTTTCATGCTGAATGGGGAGGCGACAGCCATGCCGGACGACACTCCGAAGTGCCAGACAAAGGGTTGCAAAGCATTAAAACCGGACAAGGCGTAGATGAACGAGCGGGAGATGCATCACTTATTGGCGGTTCGGCACGCGTATCGAAAGATGGCGACTGGAGCGAATCGTATATCTGTAACCTTTTCGAATGGCATTTAAAAGAACAGGAAACTATGTCAAATCTCACTGGAACAGCGGCATGGATTTTCAAGGATTTTTCCACGCCTGTCCGACCAGATAATCCTGTCCCATACATGAATCAGAAAGGTGTTGTCGAACGGGATTTAACTCCGAAAGAAGCATATTATGTATTTCAATCGTACTGGACTGAAAAACCAATGGTTCATATTTATGGTCATAGTTGGCCTGTTCGTTGGGGAAGCCCTGATGAAGAAAAGATGCTGAAAGTATATTCGAATTGCGATGAAGCTGAACTGATATTGAATGGCGTTAGTCAGGGTGTAAAAAAACGTAATTCGCAAGATTTTCCAGCTGCCGGACTTCGTTGGAATGTGCAATACAACTCCGGAGAAAATACGATTAAAGTCATTGCCAGAAAAGGCAAAGTGACAGTTACAGATGAAATGAAGCAAAACTATCAAACCGAAAAATGGGGTAAACCGGCTCTTATGACCTTGAAAAAAATTGCTGAATCGAACGACACAGCTACCATCGAAGTAAAACTATACGATGCCAATAAAGTTCAATGTTTGGATTCGCGCAAGGTAGTTCGTTTTGGACTTACAGGCGATGGTCAATTATTGGATAATTTGGGAACTTCGTCGGGTGCACGAGTCGTGGAATTGTACAATGGACGGGCCATTATACGTGTAAAATTAAATAATGGCAAAAGTATTGCCAGCGTAAAATGCGAAGAAATTCCTACTGCTTTTTGTGAATTGTAATTTTTAAATCTATATGTAATGAAAATACGTTCTCCCAAAAAATACGATACAAAAGTTATTGCTTTACTCTTTGCTATCATATTTTGCAACACAAGTTCAAAAACAGTAGCACAATCAATTGCAAACCAAAACAGCGATCAACTTGAAGTGTGTATTTTCTCCAAACATCTTCAGTTTTTAGATTACGATACTTTGGGCAAGATAGTAGCTGAAATGGGGTTTGATGGCATTGATCTTACAGTACGTACAGGTGGACATGTGGAACCTGCAACAGTTAAAACAGATTTACCAAAAGCAGTTGCCGAAATTCGTAAAGGCGGCACTAAAGTAGTCATGATATCAACAACAATCGAGGATGTCAACAACTCCCGGGACCGTGACATTTTACAAGCAGCATCTGAAAGTGGGATTAAATACTATCGCCTTGGTTGGTATAAATATCCTGCAGGAAAAACACTCCCTGCATCATTGGATGTGTATGCCCAACAAATAAAACAACTGAGTACACTAAACAAAGAACTTGACATTATAGGCTGTTATCAAAATCACGCCGGAAATTTAGTGGGAGGCTCTCTATGGGAAGTGTATCATATTCTGAAGTCAGCAGATCAACAGTATTTCGGAGCACAATATGACATACGGCACGCTATGGTAGAAGGCGCATTTTCATGGGTGAACGGATTGGAATTGATTCATTCACAAATAAAAACCATAGTTGTAAAAGATTATAAGTGGGAAATGGTGAACGGAAAATGGCAATTAGTGAATGTACCTATTGGCGAAGGAATGGTGGATTTCAAAAAATTCTTTCGTCTGTTGAAACAATACAATATTAAGGTTCCGGTTTCACTACATTGCGAATATGATTTAGGAGGTGCCGAAAAGGGTAATCGAACTATTTCAGTTGATCCGCAGATCGTTTACGATGCAATGAAAAAAGATTTGATTAAAATACGGGAACTTTGGAATGAATCATAAAAAAAAACCAAATCACTGATTACATTCAAAATAAAGGTCAAACATATTGTTTAAAAAATTGAAGTTCACTTATAAAAAAACACTAATGAAAGCAAAATTAATTCTTACAACTCTGTTTTTCTTTTCTTGTATTATCTGCTTCGCACAAACAACAGAGATCAAAAAAGTACAATTTCCGGAACATTATCAATCGAAAATCGATGAGGTTTACACAACCGTAAAGGATTGGAACGGACGTATTGATTTATATTTTAATCCTTCAAGCGAAAAGCCCACCCCTATTGTATTGCATATTCACGGAGGTGGTTGGAATCACGGCACAAAAGAAAGCCAAAGTGGTTTCAGTTCGTACTTTAAAGCCGGATTTGCTGTAGCCAATGTGGAATACCGTTTGGTGCAGGTCGCTCCAGCTCCGGCAGCTATCGAAGATATCCGTTGTGCGATCAACTATATTAAAACTCACGCCAAACAATTGAATATCAATCCGGATAAAATTATAACCTCAGGAGGTTCGGCAGGTGCACATTTGGCTTTAATGGGCGGATTGCTCGAAAACGACAACCGTTTTGATAAAAACTGTACTGAAAAAACCGATATGCGTGTGGCGGCCATCATTAGTAATTACGCTCCCACCGACTTTAGCGACTTAAATTCAGAAATGAGTCAATTCAAATCACTGACGCGTTGGTTGGGCGATAAAGCGGGAGATTTGGAGTTTCGGGCATCCGTTTCGCCTCTTACGCATATAAAAAAATCTAGCCCTCCTGTTTTTATTGTACACGGAAATGCTGATCCGATTGTTCCTTACGAGCAGTCAGTTATACTTCAGCAAAAACTCAACGAAGTTGGTGTTTACAACAAATTTATTACAGTCGAAGGAGGGAAACACGGTGGTTTCGATCAGGATAAGAAATCGGAAATCAATAAAGCTCTTTTTGAATTTCTGAAAACAATTAAATTATTTTGAAATACGCAAACCAACAAACTGGTCAACCAGTTTTATGTTTTACAACATGTTTTGAAAAATAAATAGAAAATAATTTTTTTGTTGTAAATAGATATAGTATTTTTGGTCAACCAATAAATTGGTTGACCAAAAATACTATATTAAATGAAAAAAGAATACCTGACAGTATTGCTCTTATTTACTTTGTTGTTGCCCGCAACTACCCAAACACTTATCAATACTTCCTTCGAAAGTATTGATAACTATTCTGTCGGCAGTATTCACAACAAGAATAGCTGGAAAGTAACATCCGGCTCAGGAGAAATAGTAAAAACAGCAGACTATATAAAAGAAGGATTTCAAGGTCTGAAACTTTCGACTACATCAACTGCCCTACAAATTGATCATACTTCATTTGCATCTAACTCAACAGCGCTCGCAGGCGACGTGTATTTAGATTTATGGTTGAAGCTCAAATCATTACCAACAGCTTCGTTTTCAATCACGGGTTATGATTTAGGTACAAATACCCATCGGAGTTTTATGCTCGACTTTTTGAATACAGGCAAAATTAAGGTATACGATGGGACTGCAGGTTGGGCAACTCAACCAACATACACCACAGATACATGGACGCGTATTTCGATAAAAATCGACAATGGGGCTGGGAAGTATCAGCTTGCAATAAATGGAGTAATTCAGAATAAACTATTTACATTCAGAGAAATCAGAAATGCTGCAACAGCATTTGACTTTCACTCTATACGTTTTTCAATGGGAAGTGGAACATGCGATGTTGCTGTTGAGAATATTTATATTGGCTCCACTCCTATTGCTGACATTGCATTTCAGGCTTCTTCAACCGATAGAACTATCGTCGTTACACAACCTACATTTGGAACAATAACGCTTTCTCCAACAAAAGCAGCATATCAATTGAATGATCAGTTGTCGGCAAGTATTACTGTGCCAGAGCATTATATTTTTGGCGGCTGGACTGGCGATTTATCAGGAACTGAGAATCCGAAAACATTTACCGTCAATGGCAATATGACAATTGGCGCAACAGTTATCATTGATCCACAAAACCCACCAACTCAGTCGAGCATTACAATTAATCAACCTGTTGGAGGAACTATTACACTTCAACCACAACAAACAAATTATTATAACGGCACATCTGTTACAGCGCAAATCACTGTTCAGTCGGGGTATCAATTCACCGGTTGGAACGGAGATTTAACAGGGACATCAAATCCTTTATCTTTTGTGGTAAACAACAATATGACCATCGGAGCAAGGGTTTCTGAAATTCAGGTTTCATCTTCGAAAAGAATTGTAAACACAGTGGCTCAGTTTAAAGATGCTCTGGCTAACATGAATCCCGGCGACACCATCCTTGTTTCAGATGGCAATTATGCGCTTGGAAGCGTAAAAGTAAATCGTGGTGGTTCTGAATTAAAACCGATAATCATTAAATCGGCCAATTTACACGGAGCCAGAATAACCGGTTCATCTACATTTACTTTATCAGCCATAAGTTATGTTACTTTCGAAGGCTTCGATATTGATATTGAGCCAATTAGCACTATTTTCAAGATGGAAGGATGTAGTTATGTACGCATTACACGCAACTGGCTAAAGATGAAAACGCTCGTCGAAGGACAAACATCTAAATGGATAACCGTTGGCGATGTTTGGGCAAATGAGGTTTGCAATAGTCATCACAATCGGTTCGACCACAATTTATTCGATGGCAAATATGACTCCGGAGCATGGTTGGTTATTGATGGAAGCCATGGTACCGTTCCTGCTATTTCGCAACACGACCGTATCGATCACAATATTTTCAGAAATAACACACCAAGACTGGCAAACGAGAAAGAAACTGTACGTATTGGCGTAAGTGATTTATGTAAATTGGATGCATTTACAGTTGTCGAAAATAACCTTTTCGAAGATTGTGATGGCGATCCTGAAATTGTTTCTGTAAAAAGTTGTAAAGATACTGTTCGAAACAACACTTTTCGACGTTGTGTAGGAACTGTGTGTTTACGCCAGGGAAACAACAGTGTAGTTGAAGGAAATTATTTCTTTGGCGAAGGAAAAACCACAACATTCGAAACAAACACAATTGGCTGTGGTGGAGTTCGTATTTATGGATTAAATCACAAAATTATAAATAACTATTTCGAAGGCCTTACCGGAAGTAAATGGGATGCCGCTTGTGTAATGACCAACGGCGATGTCACAAATAACTCTACAAGTAATTCAAGTCATTTTATACCAGAGAATAATCTGTTTGCTTACAATACCCTCGTCAATAACAAATCTGATATTGAGATTGGTTTTGACAATAATGGAGCCTATGGATTAGCACCTAAAAACAATATGATTGCGAATAATATTGTAATAAACAATGAAAATCCAATTATAAAATCTTTCAACAACAATTCATTAGCAGGAGTTAGTTTCAGTAGCAATATTATGTATTCCACCGGAACTTCTACACTTGGATTAGCAGGAATGAGTGAAGCTCAGATAAAAACAATAAATCCTCAATTAGAAAAAACAAAATGCAGGACTTATAACTCAAATTGTGATTACAAAACTCCGTTTGAAACCTACAAGCTTACACCAGCAAGTCCTGCCATAAATGCCTCTATCGGTTATGAAACCGTATTTAATGATGCAGAAGGTCAAACTAATGTGGGCATACGTGACATTGGAGCTGATGAGTTTAATGTTGATAAAGAGATTACAAACGGTCCATTGAATGAACTACATGTGGGGCCCACTGCTCTCGAAACCTACGTATACGAAACAAACGTTACTACTTCAGTTCACGCATTACCAACAAATAAAATAACAATAAGCCCGAACCCATTTGTAGGAAAAACACAAATTACTTTTCAGTCAAATACCGAAGGTCCGATTATAATAAAATTATTTAACGCTACCGGACAACTTATTTCTACCGAAACTATGTTGAAGAATAGCGGATTTTACCAGCATGAAATACAAATGAGCCAAACCGGACTTTTTTTCTGTATCATAGAATCAAATCTGGACAAACAATCTTTCAAATTAATTTCGAAATAAAAATTACATAAAAAAAATATCATGAAAAAAATTACATTATTCCTGACATTACTAATTTTCACCTTTGGGGTAAATGCAACTATTTATTTGGATGAAACATTTAACTATGACATTGGAACCCTAAAACCAAACTGGACTGCTGGCGGCACTATAGGAAACTGGAGTAGCGACTTTATGGTCGATGCCACTGCATTGACTTACTCAAACACCGGAGGTATCCCCTTTCTATCAGGTGCGGGCAAAAGCCTAACCTGCGATTACCAAAGTCCTTATGGTGCAACAAACTATTATAATTTCAGGCCTTTTAACAGTAGTCCGATCTCAACCGGAACAGTCTACGCTTCGTTTTTATACTCGCCTAATGGCATACTAAATACCCAATCGAATGCCCCAATCTTTTTAATGACAGGTACATCCTCAACTACAGGAGTATCAGTTTATGTTGGTAAAGCTTTGGCACCGAACGATGCAACTCATTTTAGATTTGGAACTACCAGAGGCAGTTCAGGGAGTGCTGATATCAAGTGGGGTACAACTGAGTTTTCAATGGAAGACAACAAATCAAATGTTTTTTTTATTGTTTTAAAATATGATCTGGCAACTCAAATCTCTTATTTATATATCAATCCGGTAGTTGGTAGTGCAACAGAACCTACAGCAGAGGCTTCTGATGCAACATCAACAAGTAGTGCAAAAACATCGCTGCAAGGCATTGAGGTAAAAACAAATGGAAACACAAAAACAGTATATAAGATAAGCGGAATCAGAGTGTCGACCACTTGGAGTGAAGCAGTTGCTGCACAGTCAACAGCGGCTCCTCTTGCCACTCCAACCGTTGGGGCGGCATCATCAATAACAGCAAATGGATTCACTGCCAACTGGACTCCTGTTTCTAACGCTATAGGCTATGATGTAATGGTTTATCAGGGAACTACTTTAGTCAAAACATCGAATGCGTCTGGACAAACCGCTTCAAGTGTCGAAATCACCGGATTGACACAAGGAACATCTTACACATATAAAGTTATAGCAAAAGGAAACGGAACTGACTTCAGTGACTCTGATCTTTCGATGGCATCAACTGCATTTTCTACTTTAGGAACCAACTCAATTGATAAGTTCACAACTGATTTTGGCGATGGAACATGGGGACCTATTGCGACTACATCTTACCCATCCGGAAGTTATCCATCTTCTACCATCAATGGATTTAACCTCGTTAAAACATATTTATATACGGGCACAGTAACTTGCGACACAGGAGAAAAGCACACAAATCGTATTTTGATGGGAAAAAGTTCCGAAGGTGCAGTTATCGAATTTCCTGCGCTAACTACTGTGGGCGAAGTAGAAATTCATGCAGCAACAGGATCGGATGCAATGAGTTTCAGACTAGAAGAACTTGTGGGATTGAACTGGGAGATTATTGGTACATATACCACCCGAAAATCTCCGGATAGTATTTATGTAATTCCGGTTCTTCGAAACTCTGTAACAAAACTTCGTATCGCTAACAATACGGGGAGCGGTTTGTATGTTTATAAGATTCTAACCCGTACTTATCAGGAAGCAACCGAACTTACATTACGCTCTTCATCACCTTCTCAAGACGAGGTTTGTTTTGCAAACCTGAAAAAAACGCTAACGCTTACGTTCAACAAAAATGTGGAAAAAGTAAGTGGAAATATTTTGTTAAACAACGTAGCTATTCCACTGAATTTATGCACTATAAGCCAGAACATCGTATCCGTTCCGGTTGAACTCGAGAGCATACCCGGATCAAATAAAAATTACACTTTTACAGTAAGTGCAGGTACTTTTGCCGAAACTGGAAATGCAACTAACTTATCCAAAGCCATTTCAATAAGTTTTCAAACACTGAAGTCTGTTGTGTATCCAACAAATTACACAGCCTTAATGGATATAAATTACAAAAATGTAAATAGCACTAATACCCGAATGGATGTATATTATCCAACAAATGCAACAACTCCTGTTCCTGTTGTTATCAACATGCACGGTGGGGGCTGGAGCGGCGGTTTCAAAGAAGAACAAGGTGGTTTTAGCATGTACTTCAACCGAGGTTATGCCGTTGTGAATGTGGAATATCGTTTAAGAGGCGAAGCGCTTGCTCCTGCCTGTGTCGAAGATGTTCGCGGAGCTTTAAACTATGTCCTCAATCATGCCCAGGGATGGAATATCGATGTAAACAAGGTTATTTTTCAAGGAGGTTCTGCTGGTGGACATTTAGCGTTGATGGGTGGTTATCTGCAAAATAGCCGGATCTACGACAACGACTGCGTGCAATACCCGAATCCAATTAAAATTTTGGCAGTAATAGATAAATATGGCCCTTGCGATTTCACGCAACTTATGACTTACAGTTCATTGATTGCATGGACTGGGCCACGGTTTAGCGATCAGGCTTTTTTAAATTCATTATCGCCAATAGAATATGTAAATGCAAGTACTCCACCAACATACATAATTCACGGAGATGCTGATCCTACAATTCCCTACAATCAATCAGTTACTTTGTATGCCGCATTACAGGCCGCAGGTGTAAAAAGCAAATTCACTACTGTTCCAAATGGAGGCCATGGTGGCTTTACAGACAGCTATAATACTCAAATGGAAAATGAAATACTGTCGTTTATAGATGAAGTATTAGCAAATGTGTTAACAGGAGTGGATTCTCAAAAAACAAGTTCTGGTATTAATATAAAAGTTACAGGAAATAATATTTTAATAAATTCAGAAAGAGACACTAAAACAATAGTTTATACTGCTTTAGGAAAAGAAATATTGACAACAAATTCTAAAACATTTGAAATCAAAGAAAAAGGACTTTATATCCTGAAAGTTGATAACGGAGAAAATAACTCAATCTCAAAAATATTAATTAAATAATCTCTTAATAAACATATGAAACAGAATATATATATTCTCATCTTTAGTTTGCTGGTTTTTAGCTCATTTACTTTTGCCCAAAAACTCAAACTGGGAGAACTGTTCAACGAAGGTGTTGTACTCCAACAAAACTCAAAAGTACTTGTTTGGGGAAATGCAGTCCCTGTCAAAGATGTAGTAGTAAAGATTCAGGGTAAAAGTTTTAAATCTAAAACTGACTCCAAAGGAAACTGGACAATAACACTGAATAACCTGAAAGCCGGCGGACCTTTCAGCATGACAACTTACTGCTCTAATGACTCTATACAATTAAATGAAGTATATGTTGGAGAGGTATGGATTGCGGGTGGACAATCAAACATGGGCTGGACACTCGAAAAATCGGACGGAAGTAAAGAAGAAATTGCTAATGCAAAAAACAACAACATACGCTTTGTGTTGGTTCCTGCACTGACTTACGATGGTGATCGTACGCGTGGAGACATGAACTGGCGTACAGCAACGACTAAAAACGTAGGCCCAATGTCGGGTGTCGCTTACTTCTTCGCCAAAGAACTACAAGCAAAATTGAATGTTCCGGTAGGGATAATATGCTGCTATAAAGGCGGTACTGCCGCTGAAGTTTGGATGAGTCGTGAAAAACTACTCGAAAATCCGAATCACGCACCTATTGTTGAAACTTATGAAAAATACATCAACAATATTGGTAAAGAAAAAATGGTTGAAATCAACAATAATTACGATAGAGCATTGAAAAGCTACTTTGATTCCGTAAAAGCAGGATTTTCAAATGCAATTCGGCCAGTCGAACCCATGGGTGATCACAATTACAAACGACCATACGGATTATACAATACAATGCAAAAACGCATCATTCCGTTTAGTGCAAAAGGGGTAATATGGTATCAGGGCGAAGCCAATGCACCTCGTTCGGAACAATATAGAACTCTTTTCCCCGCATTAATTGAAGAATGGCGTTCCGATTTCAAAAATCAAAAACTACCATTTTTCTTTGTTCAGTTAGCAAATTACGATCATCCTTCGTACGGAATCCAACCCATGTGGGCTGAACTTCGTGAAGCTCAACTAATGACCTGGCAAAAAGTAAAAAATACAGGGATGGCAGTTTCACTGGATTATGGCGAAAAAAACACAATACATCCTACCAACAAAAAGCCTATTGGAGAGCGCTTAGCAGCTATAGCGTTCAGTCAGGTTTACAAATTGAATGTTCCCTACTCTGGTCCTGTTTATAAGTCTGTAAAATTTGAAGCCAACAAAGCCATTTTAAATTTTGATTTTGTAAACAAAGGTTTGTCTTCAGAAGGCGAATTGAAAGGATTTAGTATCTGTGGTGTCGATAAAAAATTTATACCTGCTAAAGCAGAAATAGTTGGAGACCATGTGGTTGTTACAGCTGACGGAATAACAAAGCCAATAGCTGTGCGCTATGGTTGGGCTAACTGGACAGATGCAAATCTAAAAAACATCGATGGTTTTCCGGCAACTCCATTCCGAACAGATAATTTTGAATTAATCTCTAAAGGAATAAAAGCTCCCAAATACGAGTAAACCGGTTTAATTTACAATATACATTTATGAACAAAAAAATAGTATTTATATTCTCGATAATTTGCAGCGTATCTATGTATGCTCAACCCAAAATATGGAACATGCAGAGCATTGATAATGCTAAGGCGCTTAACTCAGAAGCTACCAAATACCTGATTCGGGAAGCAGATAAAAATTTGACTTCAAACATAATAACTGTCATGGATAAACCCATGACACCACCCAGTGGCGACAAACACGATTATATGAGTATGGGACGTTATTGGTGGCCAAATCCGGCTACAGCTGATGGGCTACCATATATCAGAAAAGATGGTGTTGTTAATCCTGAAGTTGATAAACTTGACAGAATACCATTAGGTAAAGCAGCACGAAGTATTTATACGCTTTCGTTGGCTTTCTATCTCACTAACGACGAAAAATATGCAGCAAAAGCTGTTGAGAATCTGAGCATCTGGTTTATCAATAAAGACACAAAAATGAACCCGAATATGAATTTCGGACAAACAATACCCGGGCGCAACGAAGGTAAAGGTCGTGGAGAAGGAGTATTAGATACCTATTCGTTTGTCGAAATGTTAGATGGTGTTGAACTTCTCAAAAAGTCAAAAAAATTCAGCAAAGCAGATCAGGAAGCACTGAATACATGGTTCTGTAGCTATCTTGACTGGATGCTTACATCCGAAATTGGACGAGAAGAAAATAATGCTAAAAACAATCATGGAACGGCTTTCGACATTCAGGTCGCCCGATATGCTTTGTTTGTAGGTAAACTTGACATTGCCGAAAAAGTGATCAAAGAATTTCCTGCGAAACGACTCTTTAAGCAAATTGAGCCTAACGGGTCTCAACCACTTGAACTTGCTCGTACAACTGCTTTTGGTTATTCGGTATTCAATCTGACTCATTTTATTGATATGGCAATAATGGCAAGGTCACTAAACATCGATTTATTTAATGCTACTTCTGATGACGGCCGCAACATAACAAAAACAATTGAGTTCCTGGTACCTTATCTTGGTAAGCCTCAATCGGAATTTCCATATCAACAAATCAGAGATTGGGATAAGGTGCAAAAGGAATTGTGCTGGCAACTACTCAGAGTTGATAAATATCTCTCAAAGCCAATATATAAAAGCATATACAACAAACTTTTACCAATGACAGGAAAAGACAATAACTATCTATTGTATTAATATAAATTGTTTTACTAAAAAATAAATGTTATGAAAAAAGTAATTTTACTCTTAGTTATCTGCATGACAGTTTTCACAGTTCATGCACAGGTTTTTATTGAAAATTTTGAAACGGCGACCGTAAATGGAAACCTTGAAGACTACAACAATTGGTACGTGTCACCAAAATCAGGTGATAATTTAGGCGTTAGCCCTAAAATTGATGAATTTCCATTGTTCTATTCTGACTATCCCGGTTCAAACACTGGTCATGTAGCAGTACTTGACTCGGCAGTCGGAGCTACAACGGCAACACAACGAATCTCAACAAAACGTATTATTTTTCCCGGAAACGACACATTGAAAGTTGCTGCATCAGGCGCAATTTATGCATCTTTCATCGTCAATATCAACCCGGCTTCATTCCGATCACACCGCGACTTCTTCACTTTTGAAGGTTCTGAAACTTCGAGTTTTACCCGTGGACGTATTTTTGCAAAGAACAATACAGCAGGAGATGAAGTAATATTTTCAATTTCAAAAAATTCATCAACAGCTTCCGTCTTGGATCCAAGTTCTTCCGCTGCGCTTTCGATGACACTTGGGACTGGAATAAACCACCTTTTAGTCGCGAAATATGAAATATTTGAAGGTTCAAGTAATGATGTCATTACTCTGTTTATTAATCCGGATCCAACTAAAGTTGAGGCACAACAAGTAAACAAGTTAAGCACAACTGATTCTCAAACTGATTATTCTACTGGAACTCCAATGAAAATTAATATTCGTCAACGTGGAATTGGCGGACAAATAGGGAATATTCGTGTAGGTAAAACATGGGAAGCGGTTGTAATGGGTATAACATCGGGCATAAACCAACCTCAATCAAATTTCCATAATGTTTATGCTCACAACAAAGACATTATCTCCGGTACGGCAGGTCAACTAAAAGTTTATTCGCTAAGTGGTGTTGAATTACTTTCTGCAAAAACAGAAAGCTCATTTACAACTCAACTGGAAGCTGGATTGTACCTCGTTCATTTTACCGACAACAATGGAATAAAATCATTTGCTAAGATTCGTATTCAATAATATCTTTTTCAGTGATCCGGACGTAGTTTCGGGTCACTGAATATTTCAGATTCTAATCCTTATACAAAAGAATTAAAAACTCTTATTTTCAGAATCATAAAACACATTCATAAACGTGAAATATTTTTTAACTTGTTTAATTATACTCTTTTCAATCGGTACTGTCTATGCCCGACGAACAATAGTTACAACTGCTGCCACTATCAATAATGGAACCTGGACAGCAGGTGATACAATTGTAATGAAAAGCGGTACCTGGACAAATCAGGCTATTTCGCTTAAAGCAAATGGAACAGCACTTCAACCTGTAGTGCTGATAGCTGAATCGCCAGGGAACGTAATACTAAATGGGAACTCACGCCTCTCATTTTCTGGAAATTATATCATCGTATCAGGTTTATATTTCAAAAACGGAACATTGAGTGGTGCTCCTGTTGTCGAATTCAGAACATCAGCCTCGGAACTGGCACACAATAGTATTCTGGAAAACTCAGCCATAGCCAACTACAATCCAATCAACAACACTGTCGACAGCAAATGGATATCGCTTTACGGAACAAATAACACGGTTAATCATTGTTCGTTCGAAAACAAAACTAACTCCGGTACTTTATTAGTGGTCTGGCTCACAAGCGGACTAACTGTAAATCATGTTATTTCAAACAATTACTTTGGTTATCGCAATGCAAATTTCGATGGAAATGGAAATGAACTTAACGGACAAGAAATTATTCGCATTGGCGATAGCTCTACATCTATGACCACAGCCAATGTAAGTGTTTCGGGCAATTTTTTCGAAAAGTGTAATGGCGAAATAGAAGTTATTTCAAACAAATCCTGCGGAAATTTATATACTAACAATCTTTTTCTTGAATGCAAAGGCATGTTGACTCTAAGACATGGGAACAACTGCACGGTTGTTGGTAATTACTTTTTCGGCAATGGAGTGAAGGAGTCGGGAGGCGTTCGTATTATTGGTGAAAATCATAAAGTCTATAATAATTATTTTGAGAATCTCAGAGGAACAGGTTACCGTGCAGCACTTTGTCTGGTTCGTGGGAAAGAGAACTCTGCCCTGAATGAATATTTTCAGGTAAAAAATGCCTTTGTTGCTTTTAATACGATTGTAAATTGCTCACAGGCCTTTTCGATTAATTACAACAGCAGCAGCTCACTTACTTTAGCTCCGATTGGTTCGGTTATCGCCCATAATCATATTTACAATACTTCGTCAGGATATAACAATGTTACAATTGACCAAAACTACGTGGCAAATATGAATGTGACCTGGAAAAATAACCTTATGAATCAGGGACTGTATACCAATTTTTCATTTAATTCGAATCAGGTTGTTACCGGGAAAGACGCTAAAATGACTTTAGCCGGAACAACGATTGACATGTATGAACCCTCATCGACGTCTGATTTATTAGATTATTCAACCGATGACTATAACAATGTATTGGACGACATTAGAGGCAGAGATCGGGGAACTTCGGCAAAGATACCGGGTGCAAGCCAAATAAGTGGAAGCGTTTCTAAAGTAATGCCTTCGAAAACAAGTATTGGAGCATCATTTTTCAATCAGCCAACAACTGGAACTTATCATCTTGAAATAAATAAACCTATTAATTATAAAATAGTTAACACCAAGTTGCAGATTAAATCAAATCAATCAGGGCGACTCTGTATTTATAATTTATCAGGAAACGAACTGCTAAACTCGCCAATAAAAGTATATACTATTTTTAATAAATCGTTTGAGAAAGGTATTTACATTCTGAGCTTTATTACAGACAAAGGGAATCATTTTTCTGAAAAAATAATTATTCGCTAATAATTTTCGGAGAAAACTTAAAAATATATTTTGGTGGACCAATTTAAATCTATATATTTGTACTTATAAAAATTGGTTGACCAATAAAATTAAATAACGGTAAATTAAAATGAAAAAACTGAGATTACAAACGATTACATTCATTTTACTATTCACATTCTCTGTTGCTTACGCAACACAGCATCCCGGTATATTTCTGACATCTCAATCGGTGAAAGAAATCAAAAAATCTATTGGCAAATATCCGGCTTTTGACAAATCATATTATGAATTGAAAGCGATTGCAGATGCTGCACTCACAAAAGAAATCGTTGTACCAAAGCCAAAAGATGGAGGTGGCGGTTATACACACGAAAAACACAAGAATAATTACTACGAGATGAATGCATCCGGCATGTTGTATCAAATTACAGGCGAAAAAAAATACGCACAGTTCGTACTTGGTATGCTTAAAAAATATGCTGAGATATATCCAACGCTTGGAACTCACCCGGCTCAAAACTCTGAAACTCCCGGTAAGCTATTTTGGCAAGCGCTTAACGAAGCTGTTTGGCTATTCCACACGGCAAATGCTTACGATTGTGTCTATAATTTTATCAATTTAACCGACCGTACTTATATTGAAAAAAATCTCTTTTATCCAATGGCGGAGTTTATTTCCAACGGAAATGCAAACAATTATGCCGTTTTCAATAAAATGCACAATCATGGAACCTGGGCGACAGCTTCAGTTGGTATGATTGGCTACGCAATGGGCGACAAAGATCTGGTGGAGAAAGCACTTTATGGATCAAACAAAGATGGCAAAGCCGGTTTTATCCGTCAGCTGGATGTATTGTTTTCGCCCGATGGCTATTTTACAGAAGGCCCTTATTATCAGCGATATGCCATATGGCCATTTATGACCTTTGCTCAGGTGATTCAAAATCAACAACCCGAATTAAATATTTTCAACTACAGGGATGGTATTTTAAAAAAAGCTGTCAACACTTTAATTCAAAGCGCCTACAATGGCGAGATTTTTTACTTAAATGATGCACTGCAAAAGACATACAAAACTCAGGAAATAGTTTATGCTGTGGATATTGCGTATAAAAATGACCCGACAAACAAACAATTACTCGATATTGCACGTCAACAGGAATCTTTCATAATTTCCGGAGAAGGATTGGCTACAGCAAAGGCTGTTTCAAAAGAAAAAATCAATGCTTTTGAGTTTAAATCAACATTTCTTCGAGATGGACAAAATGGAGATGAGGGAGGAATAGCTATCTTTAGAGCCGGCAAAGGAAAAACTCAAACTTGTCTCACTTACAAAGCCACATCGCATGGTTTGTCTCACGGTCACTACGATAAACTATCCATAGCACTTTTCGATAATGGGAACTCAATTCTCCCTGACTATGGAGCAGCTCGCTTTTTGAACATCGAGCCAAAATCAGGCGGAGGTTATACAAAAGAAAATCATACATTTGCATCTCAAACCATAGCTCATAATACGGTTACCGTAGATGAAAGAAGCCATTTTGATGGAAATATTAAGATATCTTCAAAATTTCATTCTGACGTTCATTATTATGACTTTTCTGACAATAATTTAAACATCGTTTGTGGTTCCGAAAGCAATGCATACAATGGAGTAAAAATGATGCGAACGACCGCATTACTCAGTGCCGAAGATTTTGAATTTCCTGTTACAATAGATATCTTCAAAGTTCAGTCCGATAGCATACACACTTACGATTTACCTTTTTATTACAGAGGGCAAATGGTTTCCACTGATTTTAAATACAATAAAAGTGTAAGTGAACTAAAAACGTTGGGATCGCATAATGGGTATCAACATCTTTGGCTGGAAGCATCAGGCAAAACAAACAATCAGAATGCTAATTTCACATGGGTAAACGGCAATCGTTTTTACAGCATAACTACCCTGACCAATTCAAATACAGAATTGCTAATGACCCGCACAGGCGCAAACGATCCCTCATTCAATCTGCGCAGCGAAACAGCATTTATAATTCGTCAGCCAAAAGCAACAAATCATAGTTTTGTGTCAATAATTGAGCCTCACGGACTTTACGATTTGTCGCGCGAAATAACATCCGGGTTTAAAAGTATCGTTACTGATTTGAAGCTGATAAGTGAAAACGAAAATTACACTGTTGTTGAATTCTCAATACAAAACGGAGCTAAATATATTTTCACTACAATCAATAAAGATTTTGATAAAAACAAAAAACACACAGTGACTTTCGAAGGAAGTAGTATTTCATTCACTGGAAATTACAATATTACACGAATAAAAGAATAAAAATTATGCAAACAAAAAGCAAAAATTTCCTATTGAGTTCAGAATTAGAATGGGAACAACCCAGTCAGGGTTTAACACGTCAAATAATGGGTTATGACGGTCAACTTATGTTAGTAAAAGTAAAATTTGAGAAAGGAGCTATAGGCTATGTACATGAGCATTTCCATTCTCAGGCAACATATGTGGTAAGCGGTAAATTCGAAGTAATGATTAACGGCGAAAAAAAAATATTGGAAGCAGGTGATGGATTTTACATCGAACCCGATGTGCCGCATGGAGCAGTTTGTCTTGAAGAAGGTATTCTGATTGATACTTTCAGCCCAATGCGTCAGGATTTTTTAAAATAAAACATCATGAAAATTAAAGGTTTACGCTGGTGGGTTATCGGGCTTATTATGCTTATCACCATTATCAACTATCTCGATCGTGGTACACTCAATTATATGTGGGTAGCAAATATCGAATATAAACTGGTAGACGAGTTTAGTGACGGCCGTGAAAACGAAGCAATTTTTGTTATTGAAAGAAATGAATATCAATTAAAAACAAAAAAAGGTGACATCATAACGCAAAGCGCTGCACGAGTCATCACAAAAGCTGATGGAGCAATTATCGTCAACCGCGAAGGAATAGCATACGATTTAGGCATTATTGACACCACTTTATCGTCCGAAGAAACGTCAAAGCAAGCTAAAGACATACTGGGAACAATCACCATTTTCTTTATGATTGCCTACGGTTTTAGTCAGCTTTTTTCAGGAAAGTTATATGATAAGATAGGAACTCGTAAAGGATTTTTAGTTTCGGTATTGATTTGGGGAACTGCCGACGCACTAACTTCGTTGGCTCGTGGAAAAATATCGTTGACAGGGTTCAGAATGATGCTGGGACTTGGCGAAGCTGGTCCATGGCCAGGAGCAACAAAAAGTAATGCTGAATGGTTCCCGCAAAAAGAACGTGCTTTTGCTCAGGGACTTTTTGGTGCAGCTGCCTCAATTGGTTCTGTCCTCGCTCCTATTGTCATTCTCATGCTCTATATTTCGTTGGGTTGGAAACTCACATTTGTTGTTGTAGGAGGTATGGGGCTACTGTGGATCATTCCATGGTTAATCATCAACAAAAAAGGACCAAAAGAACATCCATGGATTACCAATGAAGAACGTGAATACATTCTGAGCGGACAACCTGAAGCAAAAGTTACCAACGAAAAGGGAAAAAGCTGGGGCGAACTGCTTGCCAATAAAAAGAATTACTCTGTTATTTTAGGTCGGTTTTTTCTTGATCCTATCTGGTGGATGTTTGTTACTTTCCTTCCCATGTATTTGGTTGAAGAATTCAATCTGAACATTAAAGAACTTGCTTTCTCGGCATGGGTACCTTACGTAGGTGCTATGATTGGGAGCATTTCGGGAGGATGGTTTTCAGGTTATTTAATCCGTAAAGGCAAAACTGTAGACAAAGCACGTAAAACAGCCATGTTAGTTGGCGGAGCTGTTATTATTCCTTCAATTATCGCATCTGTACTCGCTCCAAACGCAGTAATTGCAGTTATTCTAATGGCATTTGTACTCGGCGGCTTCCAGTTTACCATGACAAATATTCAAACCTTACCAAGCGATCTTCATGGAGGAAAATCGGTAGGATCACTTGCTGGTTTAGGCGGAGCTGCTGCCGTTTTAGGCACGATCCTGGCCATTCTTTTCTCAGGATATATTGCAAGTTGGCCATTGCTCTTTGGTCTTTTAGCTACTTTGGTTCCATTGTCATTACTTTCAATTTATCTAACCGTTGGAAAAATAGAACAAATAAAATAATTATAAAAAAAACTATTCTTAAGCTTATCTTCAGAAAGTCACGATTACACATCGTAACTTTCTGACTTGAAGGCTTTAAAAATATATATTATGAAACTAAAAAATAAAGTTGCCATCGTTACAGGTGGAGCACGTGATTTAGGACGTGCAATTTCGGTAAAATTAGCAGCTGAAGGTGCTAAAGTAGTAATCAACTATTTCGACAATCCCAGCGATGCGCAGGAAACTCTTAAAATGGTACAGGAAGTTGGCTCCGAAGGCATTATTGTACAAGGTGACATGACTAAAGCTGAAGATGTTAAACGTTTTTTTGATACTGGAGTTTCTGCCTTCGGTACGCAGGTAGATATTTTAGTGAATGTAGTTGGAGGTATCTGCGGACGTAAACAAATTACTGAGCAAGATGAAGATTGGTACAACCTGCTTATGGATGTAAACATGAAAAGCTGCTGGTTATGCACACGTGAAGTTGTCCCTTATATGACTCAGGGCGGTTCGATTATCAATTTTTCCTCATTGGCAGCACGTGATGGAGGAGGACCCGGCGCTTCACTTTACGCCACAGCAAAAGGAGCTGTTATGACTTTCACACGGTCTATGGCCAAAGAGCTTGGTCCTAAAGGTATCCGTGTCAATGCATTGGCACCCGGCACGATTGCCACTTCATTTCACGATAGATTCAACACACCGGAAAATCGCGAACGTATGAAAGGAATGTATCCTTTGCGTCGCGAGGGCGATGCAGGTGATGTCGCTGATTTAGTGACATTCCTGGCTTCAGATGAATCGGATTATCTGACTGGCACCAACATCGATATCAATGGAGGAATGTCATTTTCATAATGCTATTACATTAATCAACAAAGGCTTGTCGCGAAATGTGACAAGCCTTTGTTGATACTATATTCTCATTCAATAATTCTCCAACTCAACACATATCCGCTCCCGGCCTCCCGACGATAGCCAACCCGCCTTCCGAAGTTTCTTTGTACAGGCTTGGTAAGTCCCTACCTGTTGTAAGCATGGTTTCCACCACTTTATCAAAACTTATAATATGTTTTCCATCCGAAAGCATGGAAGCCAGGTTGGCATCAAGCGCTCTTAAGGCACCAAAAGAATTTCTTTCGATACACGGGATTTGCACCAATCCACACACAGGGTCGCAGGTCAGGCCCAAATGGTGTTCCAATCCCATTTCCGCTGCATATTCTATCTGTTGAGGACTGCCACCAAATACCTGATTGGAAGCTGCAGCTGCCATAGCACAAGCCGATCCTACTTCGCCCTGACATCCAACTTCTGCGCCTGATATTGAGGCATTGACCTTGATTACATTTCCAAACAATCCGGCAGTTGCCAGCGCTTGCAGAATATTTTTATCCGAAAATTCATGAAAATTTTTCAAGTGATATAAAATGGCAGGTAACACGCCGGCGGCACCACAGGTAGGTGCTGTCACCACTTTGGCTCCACTTGCATTCTGTTCGGACACAGCCAATGCATACGCCATGATCAGGCAACGATTCTGCAGACTCACTTTATAACTTTTGGCCTTTACCCAATAAGATGCTGCTTTTCGGCGCAAATTCAACCCTCCAGGCAATACTCCATCGTTCTCCAGTCCATCGCGCACCGATTGTTGCATCACCTTCCAAACTTCGTTCAGATAATCCCAGCAGTCAGCATCTTCGCGCTCCTGAACATATTCCCAATACGTCATGCCGCGTTTTTCCACCCAGGGCAAAATTTCGGACATGAAGCTATGCTCGTAGATATGTTGTTCGGCAAGATGCGAATTTTCATCAGCAATTTTTCCTCCACCCACACTATAAACTAGCCAATCCTTGATAAAAGTTCCTTGTGCATCGAAAGCTTCGAACTTCATCCCATTGGTATGAAAAGGCAGAATAATCTCAGGAAACCAATTAAATTCAACTTCGAAAGGTTGAAGTGACTCAGTGATGGCCACATCGGTAAAGTGGCCCTGTCCTGTAGCAGCCAGACTTCCATATAAATTCACTTTATACTTTACAGCATCAGGTGTTTCTGCTCTAAATTGCTCAGCAGCTGTTTTAGGGCCCATCGTATGACTACTCGATGGTCCGTGACCGATGCGAAAAATTGATTTTATACTCTCCATAAACTTCCTGTTAATTGTTTAATCGTTTTCTACACAAATATAGTATAAAAATTCATGCAAACGAAAACAGGTTGCAATGAAAGACCACTGCAACCTGTTAATTATTATAATAAAAATCTGTTATTCTAATTTATAACCGAAACCTTTAAGTTTTATATCCTTATTACGCCAGTCTTTTTCTACTTTTACAAACAACTCAAGAAAAACTTTCTTCTCGAAAAATGCTTCGAGATCCTTGCGTGCTTCGGTTCCCACTTTTTTCAGCGACTTTCCACCATGGCCGATGATGATTCCTTTTTGCGAGTCGCGCTCAGCATAAATCACCGCATTTATTCTTAACAGATTACCTTCTTCTTTGAACTGCTCCACCTCCACTTCTACCGAATAAGGAATTTCCTTGTCGTAATTCAGCAAAATCTTCTCACGGATAATTTCGGTTACAAAAAAACGCTCCGATTTGTCGGTCAGCTGATCCTTGTCGAAAAACGCGGGCGATTCGGGCAACAACTCTTTGATTCTTTTGAAAAGCGGTTCGATATTAAATTTTTCGATGGCCGATACAGGATAAATTTCAGCACGCGGGGTTAACGTCTTCCATTTTTCCACAAGAGCAACAAGCTTTTCCTCATCAATCAAGTCTATTTTATTGATAATAAGAAGCAATGGAGCCGTATTTAAATTTACTTTCTCAATAAAATCAATATTCTTTTCATAAGCATCGAACACATCAGTCACGTAAAGCAACACATCGGCGTCGGTCAATGCAGAGCGCGAAAAATTTAACATTGATTCCTGCAAACGATAATTAGGCTTTAACACTCCGGGAGTGTCAGAGTAAACTATCTGAAAATCGTCACCATTTACAATTCCCAAAATACGATGTCGGGTGGTTTGCGCCTTCGAGGTAATAATTGAAATTCGTTCACCTACCAAGGCATTCATCAAAGTAGATTTCCCCACATTAGGATTTCCGACAATATTTACAAAACCAGATTTATGCATATCAAAATAAGTATTTTTGCTGAAAAAGACTTTTTATAAACTGTCAAATTCAAACTTTTTACAAAGATACAACAATTATAGCAGTTTGAAAATTAAGGTTGAATAATCATACTTTTTTAGTATTTTTGACGTTTAAATCTTCTTGAAAAAAAGTCATTTGTATAAAATTAAAAAATCAACAAATACTGAACATATCCCGATGGTTAATCTAAAAAAAATATACGAGTTCTCCCGACATTTCAAACTGATTTTCATAGTGGTAGGAGCAGCCATCGTAATTGTCTCGACGCTATTCACCAATAAACTGGCCAAGGATCTAGCACTTGAAGAACAAAAGAAAATAGAAATATGGGCCGAAGCCACCCGTCAGCTCATCTCCTCCGATAACAATGCAATCAGCAGCGATTTTCTTTTAAAAATTCTCGAAGGAAACACAACTATCCCTGTGATTATTGTTGATGAAAATGACAAAATGATACTTGCACGTAATTTTTCCGAACCCAAAAACAACCTTGATAAATTCTACCAATCTGAGATTTCGAAATTAAAAAACAACAAACTTCCGATTGAAATAAAATTCGATGATGCCACTTCACAATTCATATATTACGATGATTCTCTGTTGCTTAAACAATTATATTACTTTCCATACATTCAGCTTGGTGTAATCATTGTGTTTTTGTTGATTGCATTTTTTGCATTTTCGAGCACAAAACGGGAAGAACAAAACCGTGTTTGGGTAGGCCTGTCAAAAGAAACCGCACATCAGCTTGGCACTCCCATTTCGTCGCTCCTGGCCTGGGTAGATTTACTTAAAGCCAGAAACAACAATGATCAGATGATCAACGAAATGGCTAAGGATGTAAATCGGCTCAGCATCATAGCCGAGCGTTTTTCCAAAATTGGATCTTCACCGGATTTACAGCTTGTAAGCCTGAACGAGACACTGGGAAATGCCGTTCAGTACATGATCAACCGCTCATCGCAAAAAGTAGGTTTTTCATGCCATTTTCTGGACGAAAATCCACTGTTCATTAAACTTAATGTTCCTCTTTTTGAATGGGTAATTGAAAATTTATGTAAAAATGCCATTGATGCAATGGACGGTAGCGGAAAAATTGAGATAAGTATATTTCAGAAAGAAGCAGAAGTGTATATCGATATAAAAGACAACGGAAAAGGAATAGAACGAAGCAAGTTCAAAACAATTTTCAATCCAGGATTTACAACAAAAAAACGAGGTTGGGGACTTGGACTTTCGCTCGTAAAGCGCATTATCGAAGAATACCATGGAGGCAAAATCTATGTAAAACAATCAGAAATAAACAAAGGTACCACTTTCAGAATTATACTAAATGCAAAATAACGAAAATAAATACGAAGCAAAACACCCAAAACACAGCAAAAAAATCGCATTAGGTATCTGAATTTATGAGTATTAGAACTTATCATTTTTTTTTCGATAAAATATAGATTGAAAGTATTTTGTAATAAGCGCTTTTTTTGTACCTTTGCACGGTTTTAATTAAAAACAAAACTATGTCTAAATTCGAGCAATACAACGTCGTTTTAAAGGATTTAAACAACGAAACACTTGTTTACGAGTACAGGTTGGACGAAGAGTACTTTAAAAAAATTGACAGCCCCGAAGTTCAAAAGGGACATATCAATGCGACAGTAAAAGCCAAAAAGAAAAACACAGCCTTCGAGCTTGACTTTTTTCTGGAAGGCACAATACTAATTCCCTGCGACAGATGTCTAGACACCATGGAGCAAGTAATTAGCTATAAAGAAAAGTTGCAGGTTAAATTTGGCAATAAATTTTCGGAAGAAGATGAAATTGTAATTGTACCTGAATCAGAAGGTGCTATCAATGTAGCATGGTTTCTTTATGAATTTATAGTTTTAAACATTCCACTGAAGCACGTTCACGCTCCGGGCGAATGCAACAAAACAATGGCTACCAAGCTAAAACGTCATATCACCAAGTCCAAAGACGATGACAATCTGGATCTAGAGATTGACGATGAAGAAGATTTTTCAATAGACGACAACCAAACAGACCCGAGATGGGATGGTTTACAAAGTATAATAGATAATAATTAAATAAGAACGAAATGGCACATCCTAAGAGAAAACATTCGAAAACCCGTACAGCTAAAAGAAGAACTCACTATAAAGCTGAAGCGCCTACTCTCGCTACCTGCTCCAACTGCGGCGCAGCACACATTTATCACACAGTATGCGGCGAGTGTGGCTATTACAGAGGTAAATTAGCAATTGAAAAATTAGCTACTGTTTAACCAACAGCAGTTGATTTATTTTTATAATTTTATAATTTAAGCCCTGAGTCAAAACTTTGGGCTTGATTTTTTTGTACTTAAACTTAAAGTCAATATGTCTCAAATTCATGCAGCCATTACTGGTGTTGGAGGTTATGTTCCAGAATATATACTAAATAATCACGAACTTAGTTCGATGATGGACACCAGCGACGAATGGATTACATCACGCGTTGGTATTAAAGAACGACGTATTTTAAAAGAGCCAAACACAGGCCCTTCATTCATGGCTGCCAAAGCCGGACTGGAACTGTTAGCTAAAACCGGAACTAAACCCGAAGAGATCGATCTGATTATTGTTGCAACAAGCACTGCCGATCACATTTTCCCATCGTGCGCTTCAATGGTCGCCGACAAGCTTGGCATTTTAAATGCACTCGCCTTCGATATTCAGGCAGCTTGCTCCGGTTTTTTGGTTGCACTCACTAACGCAGCCAGCTTTATTGAGTCGGGAAGATTTAAAAAAGTCCTCGTTTTTGGCGCCGAAAAAATGTCGGCAATCACCAACTACAACGACCGCACAACCGCTCCTCTATTTGGAGATGGTGCAGCAGCAGTCATGCTCGAACCTACTACCGATGATGTTGGTCTAATGGACTCTATCCTTCACACTGATGGATCCGGCGGTTCTCACCTCATGATGAAGGCTGGTGGATCAGCAAACCCCGCTTCGAGCCAAACCATAGAAAACAATGAGCACACCGTTTATCAGGAAGGTCAGTATGTATTCAAACATGCTGTAACCAAAATGGCAGGCGTTTCGGGCGACATAATGGACAAGAACAACCTGAAGTCAGAAGACATTGCATGGCTCATACCACACCAGGCAAATTTAAGGATTATTGATGCCACTGTGGAAAGAACAGGCGTTGAGTACAGCAAAGTACTTATCAACATCGATCGCTTCGGCAACACATCGGCAGCCAGTATTCCTTTGTGTATATGGGAATCGGAATCGAAATTCAAAAAAGGAGATAACATTATACTCACCGCCTTTGGTGCCGGGTTTACCTGGGGAGCCATTTGGTTAAAATGGGCGTATTGACAACTCAACAGCTTTGAGTCACACATAAAAAGCAATCCAAAAGGATTGCTTTTTCCTGACTTTGACAATGCGCCACCCTAAAAATTTTTCCAGAAATTTTCTT